>Ga0210388_10000051_pt1 | contig 167794 bp, 154 predicted proteins | sample IncBWC19OmetaG_FD_155485 | JGI IMG/M metagenome (GOLD analysis project Ga0210388, IMG submission 155485) | Forest soil microbial communities from Barre Woods Harvard Forest LTER site, Petersham, Massachusetts, United States - Inc-BW-C-19-O ...
AGGCGGAGCAGGTCTGCGGGAACTCTCGCCATTTTCCAAAAATCACGCCGGGGACTGAGGTCGAGGTTCGGGTCCAGGACGGGCGCGTGTTCCGGACGACGGGGGCTCGTGTGGAGGAATGGGCGAACCGGAAATCGTTGAAGGACCTGGAGCGGATGAAGAGCGCACGAAGACGGGCGTGACGCGCGAAGCTCGACAGAATTTGACAGTTTGACCGCCCAAGCGGGGGCGCGGCTCTTACGTGAATGGAGAGACCGAAATGGACCTGGACGTCTCACACGCCGGCGACGTTGTTCGCGGCGGGGTGACGATTCCGCGGAGCTCGCCGCGGTCCTGCAAAGAAAGCTACGCGAAGATTTTGACCTCCGTCGACCCGCACGCGGATCACGCATTCGGGTTCGAGGGCAAAATTGTGCGGCCTGGCTCGGTGGTGACCGATGCGCAGTTGTGGCCCAGCGAGAAGGCTCCGCGGATACCGATTGTGCTCGAATGCGCGTCGGTGCCGGGGCAGGGGAAGCGCGGGCACAACCGGCGCGAGTGGCTGTACATCCTGTGGCGCTATTCGCCGGATCAAAACGAGTGGACGGAAATCGGCAGGTCGTTTTCGGTGGCCTGGGAGTGGGCGTGCGAGCTGCGGCCGCTGGCGGTGCGGGCACTGCGGCAGGGTCCGACGGTGGCGATTAATTTCCTCGAAGTGCAGAGGCGGATCCGCGCACTGCTCGATCAGGAATTGAACGGCCTGGAGGATCCGGCGCGGTGGGGCGTGTTGAGCATCCTGCACGATCAGTTGGCGTGCCGAGTGGCGGAGGAGGGTTGCAATCGGGTTTCGGCGGGGAGTATGATTCACGGCATGTGACTCTGGCCGAAAGGTTGGGGTCCTAGGATTTCCCTGGTTGCGTTTGGGTGGTCTGACGGAGTAGTTTGGGACTGGACTTTTTCTCGCGGCCGCGGGAGGAGGTTTCGCAGCACGTTGATTGCGGGCGAGATGACGTCTCTGGGCTACAACTCAGACGTTCACCGTCGCTCGTCCGCAACTTCCTTAGTGAACGAAGGGAGTGCTTAGATGCACACGAAAACTCGCCGCCCGGCACCAAGTCAGCGACGGCCTAAAATAGGCCAGCTTCCGATAACGTATATTATGTCAACTAATGTGGTATTGGGTCAGTTTGAACGTCACTACACCTGTTTTTGCAGCAAACTACTTCATGAACCCACTCTGACCGCTGCCGACGGCGCTCAGTTCGTCATTTAACGGATCGTCGATCGCCAGTATCTTGCGCAGCTCCGGTGTCAAAGCTGATTGCGTTTCCGGGCGTAGCAGCTTCTTTTGATATTGCTGCTGCGGGATATCTCGACGGCAGAAGAAGCTGTGGAGGGCTCGGCGCTCTTTATCGGTGCGGTTTGCGGTGCCTCCGTGCCAGGCGTGGGCGTTCATTACCACTACGGTTCCGGCTTTTCCGGTTACTAGCAGCTCCTGGGGATGCGGGGCGTACGGATCAGCCAGTTCGTCCTGCGGCTTCTTGCCCCAATTGTGCGAGCCTGGAATGACGCGGAGGGCTCCGTTCTCAAGGGTGAAGTCGTCCAGCATCCAGACGCAATTGCAGACCGCGTAGCCTTTCTTGTCCGGCAGCAGGCCCATGTCGATATGGAAGGGCTGCACACTCGACGAGTGGGGATTGGCGGAGCGCATGTTCAGGCTGCTCAGCTTGAAACCTTCCCCTAAGACGCTTTCGACCAGATCCAGCATCTCCTTGCGGGAGACGGCTTCGCGGAATACTTCGCCTTTATCGACCAGGTTGGCCAGGCGGCGCGCGTTTTCTTCGGTCTTGAATTCGGAGCCGGCCGCAGCGCCTTCTTCTTCTAACAACGCATCGACGCGGGCTCGCATGTTTTCGAGCATCGCGGCGCCCATGTAGTCTTCGAGAACCGCGAATCCGGTCTCAGCTAATTCCCTTTTGTGTTGGTCGTTCATGTAGCCTTACCCCTCCCCAAAGGCCAGCCAGAAAACCAATGACGTTGATCGAGAGGTCCGACGCATTGATTGGCCTGGCCAGCGCAGCATACAAAACGAGGATGATCATAATCGCGGGCTCAATGCAAGCCCGATGCGTTCGGGCCAAGGCCCATCCGGCCAATAGCGCGGGGATGAATTCGACCGAAAAGAAGATGAAGGGCCAGCGGGACTCCGGTATGGTCGGATAGAGATAGCCGGATAGAAACCCATAGGCAAAAATCGTGATGACGAGCGCGGCGGAATAGGCGGCCAACACCAAGGCTACTGCCCGGAGCGTCAGGACGGGATGGCGGCGGCCTTGGTCGACGATCGAACGGACGACCGCAATCAGCACCTGCCGCCACAGCCACGCTCTGGACCGGCCGCTCGCGCGTTCCTCCAGAACGTCGCCCAGCAGATCCGGGTTGTTCCGTAAAAGCCACTGGATCATAAAAGCTCCGGGAGTCCCTGCCACATGTTGATAAACGCGGTGCGCGCGCGGCGCACTTCTTTCAGACCTTGCGTGGTGACACGGAAATGACGCTTGGCGCGGCCTCCCCGCTCCGGAGTCGCCTCGCCCAGCTCCGAGCGGACCCAGCCGCGCCGTTCCAGACGATCGAGAACGGCATAGACGCTGGCGAGGGCGGCGGGGCGCCTTCCCTTCTGTTCGATTTCGCGTCCGATGGTGACTCCGTAGGCTTCGTCGCCCAGGCGGATCAGGGCCAGCATGACCAGTATTTCGAGATCGCCAAGATGGTCGGCCATTTCTTCCAGTATATGGAAGATATAAGGGGTGTGCAAGAGAGAAAGCACCATCCCTGGGCCATCGGCCCATGGACACTGTTTCTGAGGTTCATTTACGAAGCCCGATGTGGGGCGGTCCCCTTGGACCGCGGCCGACGCCCTCGTCGGCCCTTGTTTTCGAGGGCGCCGGCCCAGCCGGACCGGGGGTCCAGCGCGGACGAGGGCGTCCTCCCCACCTCGCCGCTATAGGAACTTCAGAGACAGGACGCTAGCGAGTCGAGCCGCCAAAATTGGCCGCACCACGCCTCACAAAAAAAGCCCGGCGAAAGTCTTTCGACTTCGCCGGGCCACGAGGAAAGAAGAAATACACCCGACTGACACAGCTTGCACTACAAAAAATCGTTACCGGCGGCCGCCTCCACCTCCGCGGGAGCTGCCGGCGCTACGCGCTCCGCCGCCGCTTGGTGCGCTGCGGCTGGAGCTGGATGTGCTCGACGAAGAGCCGCTCGAACTGCCGCGACTCTGCACCACTGACGGATTGATCCGAACGGCTTGCGACCTGTTTCCGCCAGCCATGCTGCCGTTGCTCGCAGCACCGCCGCTGGCGCTGGTTGAAGACGCGCCGCTATTGTTGCCGTTGAATCGCTGCCAGCCGCCGGAGGTCGCTTGCGACGAACCTGTTGACGGGGCCGAGCCGGTTGATCCAGACGACGGTCCGCGGCTGATCGCCGACGTGCTGCCCGACGAACTGGAAGATGGATTCACGCGCTGCCAGCCGCCGGTCGCGCCTGTCGATGTTGAGGCCGAGGAAGACGAGCCTACGCTCCGCGCTGCCGAGCTGGTTGGCGCAGCGCTAGCCGCCGAACGAGTCGCCGGCGTACTGCTCGCCGACCGCGTCATTGCCTGCCTCTGCTGATCGAACGACACACGACTGGCCGAACTCGACGCCGAAGAGGCGTGGCTCGAATAGAAGTGCGAATTCTCGCTCGAGTGCAGCGAAGCGCTCGCGGCGTTGCTCGAGAAATGCGTGCTCTCCCGCGAGGGCGCGATCGGCATGGAGCCTCGCACCGCTCCGGCCCGGGCCAGATCGCTGGCACCGGCGCGAATATTGGTTGCGCCGTTGACGCCCGCGCGGCCGAACTGGCTGGATGACATGCTGGTCACACCATTGGAGACCCGCGCGTTGCGATAAATGTTGGTCACGTTCACATTGCGGGTGATGTTCACCGCGCCGAAGCCGCGGCCGTAAATTCCCGGTCCATACCAGGCGTTGAAGCGTTCGAACGGAGCCAGTGCCACCCAGCCCACATTGCCGAATCCGAATCCAAATCCGACGCCGAATCCGGGGCCTCCCCATCCGAAGAAACCGACCAGCGCCGGTCGCCAGTAATAGGGACCGTAAAGAGCTCCTGGCCACCAGGCCCAACCGTACGGACCGTTATACCAGCGTCCATAATGATACGGAGCCCAGCCCCAGGGATCTCCGCTGACCCAGGTCCAACCGTAATAGTCGACCCATACCCAGCGCCCCACTTGATAAGGAGCCCAGCCGGGATCGACATTGGGAACCCAAACCTGCCCGTACTGGGGATCGTTCACCCAGCGTCCGTTGCCGTCCAGTTCCTCCGTGCCGTTGATGTCGGGATTCACGTAGCGCCCGCTGGGGGACTTTTCCAGATCCTGATCCCGTTGCAGATTCCAGCTATCGAACTGATCCTGCGCGCCCGCCGCGCTCACCTTAAACTCCGGATTGTCAGCCGAGCCGCGCGCCTCCATCGTCTTGCCTGCGCCGAGCTTCTCCGTACCCTTCGGCGACGCGATCTCGGCTTCACCGGAGCGCACCGTTACTTCGGTCGATCCATCAGCTTTAACAGTTACACGATAAACGCCGCGCTTTAAAGGTCTTACTGCGATGCTTGGAGTGCTGATCTCCACCTGCGCATCGCTATCGCGCATCACCCGGAACAGAGTGGTCCCGCCCGCGATCTGGACTTGATATTGATGATAAGCAAGATCGCCCAGCCGGACCTCAGTCATGGGCGCCAGGCGGATCATATTGGCGGCATCGAACTGGATTTCCGCGCGGGAGCCTTCTCCGGTCAGCAGGCGGTCGGTCGAGGTCAAGGGAGCATTCAGTGCGGCGGCAACCGCATCACCCGAGTCCCCGCGGCGAACTGAAACAACTCCATTAATAATGCTGATGCGCGCAACGGCTCGATTCGGGGTGTCCGCGTCGTTCGACTCCGCGGTAGCGGGCGGGTTGGGTGCCGGAGCCTGACCCATAAGACTTAGCATCGCAACCGACGCCAGCACTACGCTTCTCACTCCGTTTGCCTTCACGGCGCTCTTTATAGCATTTGATCCGCCAAACGATAACTCTTTGATTTTGGGACAATTCCAGCTATCATGACGTCTTATGTCCCTGGCTGAAAACCACCAGCCTGATTGGAAACGAGCATGGTTCAACCGGCTGGCGGCACCGGCCGCTCTGCTTGTTATCAGCGTACTCTTTCACTGGAAATTAGTGCTGACCAATCAATATACATGGTTGGATTCGCCGGATATGGCGAATCAGGTCCTGCCGTGGTTCCAGTTCCAGGCCAGCGAGTGGCATCACGCGCGGTTTCCGATGTGGGACTCCACCAGTTGGATGGGGCAGCCCCTTTTCGGACAGGTGCAGCCGGGCTCGGCATATCCTCCCAACTGGCTGATGTTCCTGATGCCTTTGAACGATCGAGGCTGGCTCCGCCAAGACGTTTTGCACTGGTATTATGTGCTGATTCACTTCTTCGCGGCGCTGAGCTGCTATGCCCTGGCTCGGGAATTGGGGCGATCACGAGGGGCCTCCGTCATCGCGGGATGTATTTTCGCCCTCGGAGGCTATGTCGCCAGTACGGACTGGCCGCAAATGGTGAATGGAGCGGTATGGGCTCCTCTAGTATTCCTTTATATATTTCGCGTGGCGCGAGGAAAAAGAGTGCTGGCCAGTTCCCTGCTCTCGGGATTTTTCCTAGGGGTTGCGTGGCTGGTGGGACATCATCAACTACCTCTGATCGTGAGCATCGCCGCGGCGATCCTTTGGATTGCGGTAATAGCCGGCGCTGGGTGGCGGGCGGCTCGAATGGCTTTCGTTGCTTTCGCCATTACCGGCATGACTGGAGCCTTTCAGACTCTTCCGATGCTGGAATATGGACGCCAAGCCGTTCGCTGGGTGGGCACGGCTGAGCCGGAAGGTTTGGGAGAAACCGTTCCCTATGAGATACATAAAGGCTATTCCTTAAAGCCGATTTCTTTGCTCGGGATCGTTATTCCTGGAATTTCGGCCGGCGCGTACGATTCCTATGTCGGCGGTGCAGCCGTGACGCTGGGATTCATAGGGCTCATACTCGGCTGGAACGACCGGCGTGTGCGATGGCTGGGGGCGATGGCGCTTGGAGGGATCCTATATGCGCTAGGGTCGAACAGCGTTTTTCATGGGATCATTTACGCGGTGGTGCCACTGGTGGATAAGGCTCGGGTACCCGCGGCGGGGTCGATTGTCTTCTTGCTGGGGCTCGCTCCGCTGGCTGCGTTCGGCGTTGACTGGCTCGCGCGCCCGGAGAGTGGCCGGGTGACGCGTCGCGCGGGCTGGATTCTAGCCGGATTCGCCGCGGTGCTGATGTTCGCGAGCCTGTTCTTTTACGCTGCCAAGGTTACCCTCGCGATCTCCGACAATCGCATGGTGATCACGGCGTTCGTCGCGATTCTGCTCGCGGGATTGATGGCGGCGCTGCGTGCGGGAGGGATTTCCGCGCGCGCCGGGATAGTTTCAGTGCTCGCGCTGGTGCTGTTCGAGTTGGGGAATGAAACCGACTATTGGCTTCCGGCCTTCAACGATCATATTCACGTTTCGTTCCTGGCGAAGATGGCCGAACATTACGATCTGGTGCGGTATTTGAACGCGCAAGGCGAGTTTGCGCGATTCACTTATGACGATAAGGAGATCACCTACAATATCGGCGACTGGTACGGCATCGAAGCGTTTAACGGATACGCAGTCAGCTTGCCGGTAAGTGTGTGGTCGCAGGATATTTTTTCGGAGCGGGTGCAGAATATCCTGGGGATCCGCTATCACTTGGGGAAAACAGCGGCGCGCGCGGATCAACACGAGGTGTTTCAAGGCCAGTCCGGCATCAAGGTCTTCGAGAGTTCGAACGCATTCCCTCGCGTGTGGTCGGTGCATGGAGTGCGCAGAGTGGCGGCGGAGGAGCGGGGCCGCGCTCTGCTGGCCGATCAGGGGTTCGATGCGGCGAATGAAGTGTTTCTGGTCGGTGAAAACCCTCCCAGGTTCGCATCGTGCACCGGCGATGAAATCGAGATGCCCACCCATCAGCCGAATTATGTGCGCATCGACGCGAAAATGCAGTGCCGCGGAATGGTGATCCTGTCCGATACCTGGTTCCCGGGCTGGAGGGCGACGGTGGACGGAAAATCGGCGAAAATCGAACGGGCATACGGCTTCCTGCGCGGAATTGTGGTGGAGCGCGGCAGTCATACGGTCGAAATGCGGTATCGGCCGCTCAGCGTTTATCTGGGCGCGGGCCTGAGTCTGCTGGCGGCCGGGATCGTGATTGCGGGTGTGCGGCGAAAGGCTGAATAGGGCCTTGCGGTTCCGCATGCCAAGCCGATATGCAACACTGAAAGCAGAGCTTTCGGAACTAAAGGCTTCCGCGGGTGTCCAACAGACTATGAGGTATTGGGCTTACCTGATCGCCAAGCTGGTTGTCGCGGCCGGCATTGTCTTCGGATTCGGTTGGCTCACGAACCGGCTCCTGCCCGCTCCCAGGGCTTATATGGACGGCGGTCCTTTCCCGGCCTCGCACGCGCTGATCTATAGCTTGGCCATGTTATTCCAGGCTTTATTCGCTATCGGGCTGATCTGGTTGATTATCTGGGACCAGCGCTACCGCTGCCGCACCTGCCTTCGCCGCCTTCGTATGCCCATTCAAACCGGGTCCTGGACCCATGTTCTGCTGGGCGCTCCCCGTACCGAATACATTTGCACCTACGGACACGGTACCCTAAAGGTAGCCGAGTTACAGATCACCGGGCATCAGGAACCGGACTGGGAGCCGCACGAAGACATGTGGAAGGAATTGTTTTCGACAGAAGACACGCGACGTGGCCGTTAAGCTGCACATAAGAAAAACCCTGCTTGCCCGATTTATCCTCAGCCGATGGGGAAAAATCTTTATCGTCTCCAGTGTTTTAACCCTGGCGATCGGGGTGGGCATCTTCGCCTATTACTACGTCTATTACGCTCGGATCATTGAGGAGAAGCTCGCCGCCGGACCCTATGGCAGCACTTCCCTGCTCTACGCCGCTCCTCGTCCGGTGATGGTCGGCGACGAGGGCGTGGGGCAACTGCAAGAAATCGCCCAGTATCTGCGGCGCTGCGGCTACACCGAATCGAATACCAGCCGCATGGGCTGGTATCACCTGCGGCCGGACGCCATCGAAATCAATCCCGGCCCCGACGCCTACGATTCGGAAGGCGCCACGATTAAAGTCGAAAAGACCAAGGTCACGCAGATCATTTCTCTGCGCGACCATACCGAGCGCACCCGGTTCATGCTGGAGCCGGAGTTGATGACCAATCTGTTCGATCGTGAGCGCAAAAAGCGCCGCCTGGTCAAGTTCGACGAGATCCCGCGCGTGATGGTCAATGCGCTCCTGTCGGCCGAGGATAAACACTTCTTTCAGCATCCCGGTTTTGATCCGGCGGGGATCGTGCGCGCGGCTTACGTCGATGTGAAGCAGCGCCGCGGAGGCCAGGGCGCGTCCACGCTATCGCAACAATTGGCCCGCACTTTATGGCTAGGGCCGGAGCGCGGCTTGCGGCGCAAGATTCCGGAAACGTTTATCACGCTTTACCTGGAGCAAAAGCTGACCAAGCAGCAGATTTTCGAGTTCTACGCCAACTCGATTTATCTGGGCAACGTCGGCAGTTTCAGCATCAACGGATTCGGTGAAGGCGCGCAGGCCTACTTCGGCAAGGACCTGAAAATGATCAGCCTGCCGGAGGCGGCGACGCTTGCCGGGCTGATCAACTCGCCGCGCCGCCGCAACCCTTTCTTTTATCCCGACGCGGCCAAGGAGCGCCGCAACGTAGTGCTGAAGCTGATGCGGGAAAACGGGCAGATTTCGCAAAGGGACCTGGAGGACGCGTTGTCCGCCCCCATGAAGGTCACGCGGGAATCCGGTGAATCGACGGACGCGCCGTATTTCGTCGATCTGGTGAACCAGACGCTGCAAAGCCGTTTCCAGGATCGCGATTTTCAGACCAATTCCTATCGCGTATACACCACGCTCGACATGAATCTTCAGCGCGACGCCGTGACCGCGGTTCGCGAAGGCATCAAGGAAACCGACGACCAATGGAAACGCCGCAATAAGAAATACGGCACCAACGACGACAATCCTCTGGCACAAGTCGCGCTCATCTGCCTCGACGCGGAAACCGGCGAGTTGAAGGCCCTGGTGGGCGGACGGAATTACGGAGTCAGCCAGCTTGACCATGCGCTCGCCAAACGCCAGCCCGGGTCGAGTTTCAAACCGTTTGTCTACGCAGCCGCCTTCACGGAAGCATTGAAAGGCGGCGCGAACGTCCTCACACCGGCCTCCACCGTGGTCGACGAGCCGACGACGTTTTACTTCAACGATCAGCCTCCCTATGAACCGCATAATCACGGCGACAAATACAACGGGACGGTGACGCTGCGCTATGCGCTGGCGCATTCGCTGAATATTCCGGCTGTCAAGGTTGCGGAGATGATCGGGTACGATAACGTCGCCAAGACCGCGCACAGCGTGGGTTTGAACATCGATATCAAGCCGACTCCTTCGATCGCCCTCGGCTCCTATGAGGTGATGCCGCTCGAAATCGCCGGCGCGTACACGGTCTTCACCAATAACGGAGACCGCGTAAAGCCGACGTTCATCAAGACCATCCGCGATCAGCAGGGCGCCTCCATTTTCGAGGAGCAGGGCGAGCGGAAGCCGAAAGCGCTCGATCCTAAGGTCGCTTACCTGGTCGAAAATATGATGGAGGAAGTTCTGCGTTCCGGCACCGGCGCCGACGTACCCTACCGCTTCCATTTCACCCTCCCGGCGGCCGGAAAGACCGGCACCTCCCGCGACGGGTGGTTCGCCGGGTTCACCTCGAAACTGATCTGCGTAGTTTGGGTGGGCTTCGATGACAATCGCGATTTCAAGCTCGAAGGAGCCCGCAGCGCTCTGCCTATTTGGGCCACCTTCATGAACCTGGCGCACAAGCAACGAGAATATCAACACGTCCACGCGTTTTCCGCGCCCGACGGCATTGTCACCGCGGATATCGACGCGGAGACCGGCCTGCTCGCGACCGCCAATTGCCCGAAGACCCGCAGCGAGGTTTTTCTGGCCGGCACGCAGCCCATCGAAATGTGCACCCTGCATGGCGGCGGCACGCAGATCACCGATTGGAACGCCGATAAAAAGAACCAGGACGATAAGGATCCGTCCAAAAAAGGCAAAGGGTTCCTCGGCCGGCTTAAAGGTATTTTCAAATAGCGCCGATCTATCCCAGCGCCGCCTTGTTTTTTTGGTGGTAAAGTATTAGCAAGGTTTTAAAGGGAGGCCGGCATGTTTTCCAGTCTTCTGTTCGTAACGACACTGGTATTTCAGGTTCCGGGGAGTTCCGCCAGCGGGTTCCGTCCCGCGGTCGACGTCAAGCAGTCGTCCGCTCCGCAGGCCGAAGCTTCGAAAACTGTAACGCCGGAGATGCGCGGCGATATTTTCATGGCGCGCAAAATGTATCGGGAGGCGCTTGAGACCTACAAGTCCGGCCCCGACGATTCGGCCGTGCTCGCCAACAAGATCGGGATCGCCTATCACCAGATGCTCGATTTGGATGACGCCCGTAAATACTACGAGAAGGCCATCAAGCTGCGCGGGAACTACGCGGAAGCGATCAACAACCTGGGTACGATTTACTACGCCAAGAAATCGTATCGCCGGTCCATCACGCAGTATAAGAAAGCGCTGCGGCTGACGCCCGATTCCGCCTCGATCCTCAGCAACCTGGGCACCTCGTATTTCGCGCGCAAGAACTACGAGCTGGCGTTCACGACCTATCAGCAGGCGCTCGCCCTGGACCCGGAGGTGTTTGAGCATCGCAGCACCATGGGAATCCTGCTCCAGGAGCGCACCGTCGACGAGCGGGCAAAATTCCATTACTACCTCGCCCGGACCTACGCGAAAGCGGGCGACGTTGAGCATGCGCTGGTCTATATCCGGAAGGCTCTCGAAGAAGGGTTTAAGGAACCGGATAAATTCACCAAGGACCCTGAGTTCGCCGTCATCCGCGATAATCCCGAATTCAAGCTGATTCTCTCGGCGGAGCATAAAGTCCTCTGACCTCTCACAGGCTGAGCCTGTGCCACCATGAAGTATGTTTGCTCAAAGAGGGGTGTTTTGCACTCTGCTTCTGGTCCTGACCTCCGCGTGCGCCCGCGCCCCGCAATCTGCTCCACACTACGCGATCCTGCCGTTCGATAATCTCACCGGCGACGCCTCGCTCGATTGGATCGCCCGCACCGCGCCCCGCATCGCCGCCGCTGAGATTTCGGATGTCGCCCGCTCTGCCGCGACGATCGATGAAGCCTATCTTGAAAAGGCCAACCGCTTCGTTCACGGATACTACACGAAGGATGCGAACGCGTTGCGCCTGACCGTCGAAGTAGAGGATTCCGCCACTCACAAGATGCTCTCGACCGAGCAGATCGACGGTTCCGTGCTCGCCTCCGCCAATGCCCTGGCGAAAAGCCTGGAGCCTAAAGCGAAGCCCTTTTCAACCTCGAACGAAGAGGCCATCGCGGCCTGGGGCCGGGGGGAATATGAAAAGGCGGTCACACTGGACCCGTCTTTCGGCCTTGCGTGGCGAGCCTGGATCGATACGCTGGCGCGCTCGGGCGACACCGCAGGCGCCATTCAAGTTGCTGAACGCGCGCTACAGCATCCCGTTAATTCCGAAATCGACGGCCTGCGCATCGAGTTGGTCCGCGCGACCTTACAGAAGGATGCGCACGCCGAGCATGAAGTGCTGCTCAAGCTGACCGCTCGCGTCGCCGATCCGCAGTTGCTGGCGACTCTCGGCGAAATCGAAGTGCGCGCCCGCGAGTTCGCCGTCGCCGAGGGCGATTACAAGAAGATTCTCGCCATCCAGCCCGATAATCCGGACGCGCTCAACAAGCTCGGCTACGCTTTGGGTTATCAGGGCAAGGTCCCCGAGGCCGCATCGATTCTCGCGCAATACGGAAAATCTCCAGGCCAGGAGCCCAATGCCCTCGACTCGCTGGGTGAGATGTACTTCATGAACGGAAAATTTCCGGAAGCGGAAAAGGCTTTTCTCCGCGGCCACGATCTGAACGCGGCCTTCCTGGCCGGCGCGGATCTTCGCAAAGCCGCCTTCGCGCGTTGGCTCGGGGGCGATCTCGCGGGCGCCGACGCGCTATTCGGCCGCTACCTCGATTTCCGCGCGAAGCTCCAGGATCAGGCAGTCGAGTGGCAGCACGCGCAATGGGAATTTACCACCGGACGCAGGGATCAGGCCCTCGCCCGCATTCAGAAAATCTCCATTCCACAAGCTGCGGTCGAGACTCGCATCTGGCGCGGCGAAGCGAGGTTTCCAGCGGACCTCGCGGCCTTGAAGCACGCCTACGAATCGTCGCAGCCCGCCGCCGACGGCCTGTTCCGCACGCTCTACGCCGAAGCTCTCCTGGCGAACGGCGAGAAGGACGAAGCGAAGAAGCTCGCCGCCCGCTGGCCTTTGCCGGACAACGCGGGCGATCCTGTTCTTCAGTCCCTGGTGTTTCCCAAATACCTCGCTCTTCGCCGTATTCTAGGTTTATGAGTTTTTCGCGCCTGCTCAACATCCACCAAAACTTCCCCGATCGCCGCGTCGCCGACATTTCCTCTACCGTGCAGAAGGAGCTAGCCGCCGCCCGCTTCGGCGAGAATCTCAAGCCCGGCGCCCGCATCGCCATCGGCGTCGGCAGCCGGGGCATCGCGAACGTCGCGTCCATCGTCCGCGCCGTCGTCGATTACTGGAAGTCCCGCGGCTTCTCGCCCTTTCTCTTCCCCGCAATGGGCAGCCACGGCGCAGCCACCGCCGAAGGGCAAGCCGATGTACTGGCGCATTACGGCATCGTCGAATCGGCCATGGGATGCCCCGTCATCAGCTCGCTCGATGTCGTGCCGTTAGGCTCGACCCCCGATGGCATCGAAGCTTTCATGGATAAGAACGCCTACGACTCGGACGGAGTCTTCCTGATCGGCCGCGTGAAATGGCACACCGATTTCGCCGGCAAGATCGAGAGCGGCCTGTTCAAGATGATGGCCATCGGCCTCGGCAAATTCGCGGGCGCGCAGCGCTATCACACCTTCGCCTACAGCCTGGGCCTGGAGCACGTCATCCGCAGTGTCGGCCGCCAGGTTTTAAAAAGCGGAAAAATTCTCGGCGGCATGGCGATCTTAGAGGACGCGAATCACAATACCGCACAATTGACGGCGGTCCCAGTGAATCAAATGGAACAGAAGGAAGAGGAGCTACTGGCGCTCGTCAAAACCTGGATGGGGCGGATCCCCGTGAAGGAAGTCGATATTCTGATCATCGACGAGATCGGCAAAACCTATTCCGGCGCCGGCATGGATACCAAGGTCGTCAACCGCAGCGTGAACGGCGAATACAATCCCTGGGACACCGCGCCGCGCATCCACAGAATCTTTCTGCGCGGCCTGAGCAACAAGAGCTACGGCAACGGAGTCGGCTTAGGCATGGCGGATGTGATCCACGACCGGCTGCTAAAAGTAATCGACTGGACACCGACGCAGATCAATTCCTTAACCGCGTCCACTCCAGCCGCGATCCGTACCCCGGTCCATTTTCCGACCGATAAAATGTGCCTGGAGAAATTCTGGCCAACCGTAGGCAAGTTCAAACAGGAAGACGTAACGATCGCCTGGATCGCCAACTCGATGGAACTGGCCCGATTGCGCCTAAGCGAAAATCTCCGCAGTGAAATCGCCGCGAATTCAACGCTGGAGGTCGAAGGCGACCCCGAGCCGCTGGATTTCGATGAATCCGGCAATCTGCATAATTTAATGGAAGCCGCGATGGTCGGGCATTAAGACGTTTGTGCAATCCTGGAGAATCGCAGCCGCGTTGCTCTCGCTCGCGTTCCGCGTCCCAGCGGAGGATCTGCTGAAGCAACTGAGCTGGCGTAGCGCCACGGAGGGCCTCGCGCTCATTTATTGGAATGGCGTCCCCGTCAGGGTCGTCACGTTCGACGATGCTTCTCAAGCCACCTGGAGTTCCCCCTTCCTTGCGTCTCAAACTGTTTCCACAACACCCTATCTCTCGAACGCGTGGTTCAGCGCTATCGGCGACGCGGTTGCGTGGAGCCATCATAAATTTAAGCCGCAACCTTTTTTTGCCAGAGTGCCTGATCGTAGAGTCTGAGAACAGCAAACCATGGCAGATTCCGGGAAGCGTCCGAGTTGACACTCTCGGCGTTTCGGCTGGCGGCAGCCGCGTCGCGTTTGACGGAACCTACAAGCCCCCTGCAACAGCCTTATGGTTGAGTGGCCTTTTTCACGCCGATTCGAAGGCCAACGAAGTCACGCGAATTGCCGGCTCTTGTGGCACAACCTCAATCAGTTGGTCGCCCGACGGCAACGCCTTCGCTTACGATTGCCGGGGCTATGTGTCGATTTTCCATCTCCGCGAAGGCCAGTCCACGCTCATCGGCGAGGGCTCGACGCCGTCCTGGTCACCGGACGGCCACTGGATCGCGTTCCGCCTTAAGGAAAGGGCGGCCGCAATCGATCTGACCACAATGAAAACGAAACCTCTGATGGCCGGCCGGACCATCCAGTGGGGAATCCACTGGTCGCCGGACTCTCGGTACGTGATGGCTTCTCAGCGGGTCGGTCTGTTCGAAGCGATCGTCCATTGGAATTTCGATCCCTTATCGGACGCTCCGGCCAAAATCGTGATCGAGCGGCTGGAGGACGGAGCGATCTCGGATAGGCTCTGGTTTCCCGTGTGGGGAGAAGATGATCGCGGCTACTACTGGATCACCAACTACCAAGCACTTTTAAAGAGAGCGCTGCTCCCAGCGGCAGTGAAGCCTTGCCCTTGAAGCGACGCCTTTGCGACTAACGATAAGCCTCGCGACGGTTTCTTACGCGCACCACGTGAAGGATTTCGCCGGAGTCTGTAAAGATAACCCGGTAATCGCCCAGCCTCAGCCGCAATTGGCCGGCGAACTTCCCCGTGAGAGCTTTCACGTTTCCATCGCCGGTTAGAGTGAACCTGTACAGTCCGTTAAAAATTCGCATTGCAGTGGCGCGATCAAGCGTGCGGATGTCAGCGCGCGCTTCATCTGACCAGCTAATCCGGCGCGCCATTCTCCGGAAGCGGAAAGTCGTCCATCGTCAACTCAAACTCGGCCAGAACCTCTTCGTGGGGAATGCCTTCATTATGTTTGAACCACTCCATCGCGCGATCAATCGCCGCGCAATCTTCAGGTGTGAGTGGCTCGTCATCGTCCGGAGCGAGAGCGATTGCGCGCGAAACCGGGTCCACGATGGATTCTAGCAACTCCCGAACCGCCGCAAGCTGCGCTGGACGCAAATGATCGATCAGCGCGTGCACTTCCTGGCGTTTATCGGTCAGCGTCGCCATAATCTCATTCTATCCCCTTCTCCATGCGCACAATCGGCAAAAACTCCCCATTTTCCAGCAGCACCCCGATCCTCTCCACCTCCCGATATCCCCGAGCTTTATACAATGCGACCCCCGTCAGCGTCGCCCCCATCTCGAATCGTGTAAACCCCGCCTCGATCGCCGCCGATTCGCATGCTTCCAACACCCGTGTCCCGATCCCTCGCCGGGCCCACTCCGGATGCACGAAAAATGCCCGGATCTTCGCCGCGTCCGTCTCCGGATTTAACAGCGAATCTTCCCTTCCCGCGCAATGATCCGCGCCGAACAAGGTCTTCCTCTTGCTCCATCCCCCACACGCCACCGCGATCGCATCCACCTCAGCCACGAAATACGTCCCGTCGGCGATCAATTGCGTGTCCACTCCGAATACCGACTTCAGCGCCCCTTCCCTCTGCGATTCCGAATAGTCCCGCGCCTGCAAAATCCGTACCGACGCCGCGATTAACTCGGTCAACATTGGGATATCCCCCGCTACCGCCAACCGCAGCGTCATTCGGTCAGCAGCCTTCTGAGATCCAGCGGCCGCGTAAACATTGCCAGACTCCCGTCCGCATGCCGAGGCCAGTCCTCTTTCGGCCGATCGCAATACAGCTCCACCCCGTTATCGTCCGGATCGCGCAGGTACAACGACTCGCTAACTCCGTGATCCGCCGCACCATCCAGTTCGATGCCCGCTTTCACCACGCGCCGAAATGCATCCGCCAGCGCCGCCCTTGACGGATAAAGGATCGCCGTATGATACAAACCGGTGGACCCAGAGGGTGGTGCTTGGCCTCCTAGGCTTTCCCAAGTATTCAATCCGATGTGATGGTGGTATCCGCCTGCTGATAGGAACGCGGCCGCGTCACCCAGCCTCTGCACCACGTCGAATCCGAGCACGCCGTGATAGAAATCGATCGCCCGTTCCAGATCCGCGACCTTCAGGTGCACGTGTCCAATGCGGACGCCTGCGTCAATGGCCATACTTCAAGCTAACATTAGGGGTTTTACAAAAAAAGGAGGGAATAACTACGAGGCAAAAAACGAACGCGGATAGGGAGAGAGCGGTAACCCTCTCCCCATCCGGCAAAAAATGTGAGTCTTAGCTGCCCTGAGAAGCAGCGCCCGTCATCACCGACGCGATCTTCGAGAAGATCGTGCTGATGCTGCTGGCAACACCCGGCATAATCGCGCCGGCAGCGACGGCTACGAAACCCGCCATCAAAGCATATTCGATGAGGTCCTGACCGCGCTTATCTTTCCAAACCTGCAACTTCAAAATAAGATTTTTCATGTTTTCCTTTGTCTCCTCTCCCTTAAGGGGCCGCGACAGATTCCCCGCCGCTGTATAGAAGTTATCATCGGCTAGCCGCCGTTAGAATCAGGCTAACAGCCTAATGAGGTGCGGAAAACGTCTAAGGCCACCGGGCTTCGTCCCAATAGCCGTACCTTAGAACTAGTCCTGTAGTCCTCAACCTGAAGGACTAGACTATTCCGCAGGCTCCTATTTTCTTATGCTTGCGCGGCCGTCTCTAAAGTGCGCGCCCTAAACGTCCGTAACTTAAATAGATGCGTTTCCGCGCCCTGCTCGTTTTCCTGCTCCTGCTGATCCCTTCCGGGTTCTACCTCTGGAATAACCTGGATATGCCGGAATTCGGCAAATTCCACGACGACGGGCTGCTGATGGTATCCGCCAAGAGCCTCGCAACCGGTCATGGGTTCCGCATCATCAGCCTGCCGGAACAGCCCGCGCAGACCAAGTACCCCATCCTCTATCCCCTATATCTTTCTATTGTTTGGAAGCTAAATCCGAACTTCCCTGAAAACTTGTCGCTGGCCCGTCTTCTCAACTGGGCTCTGCTCATCGCGTGTCTCGCGCTTTCCTGGCTCTACTTGCGCAAAGAAGGCTTCTCCGAAGGCAGAACCATGTTCCTGGTCGCCCTTCTCGGCTTGAATCCATTCATGATTCTCTTTGGAACCAACGCTTTCTCGGAGGTTTTCTTCACCTGCTGGCTCCTCGCCGTATTTCTCCTCGCCAGCCGTCAAGGGATGCAGTGGGCCATTCTCGCCGGAGCGGCCGCCGGATGCGCCTATCTTTCGCGGACCGCCGGCATCGCCCTCCTCATCTCCATGCCCGCGTGGTACTGGTGGCGCCGCGACCTTCGCCGTGCCATCGGCTTTGCCACCGGCATGATTCCATTCGTCTTAGGCTGGATGCTTTGGTCGCGCCAGAACATCATCCATACCGCCGACCAGACGCTCATCTATTACACCGATTATGTGAAATACGAGTTCCTCACCGTGGGCCTCGATAATTTGCACATCGTGCTCTGGAAAAACATCGACGGGCTGCTCTACGGCATGGGCTCGCTGGCGATTCCACCCGTTTTCGCTCTCCCTCCTGTCAAGATTCTGACTGAGGTCGTCGCCATCGCGATGATCTGCGGATGCGTTCGCCTCTATCGCCGCGGAATCGGAGTCGACTACTCTTTCTTCGCGATTCTTTCCTCGGCAATGCTCATCGTGTGGCATTTTCCGTCCAACTCGCGCTTCGTGCTACCGCTCTGCCCTCTGTTGCTCGCCGGTTTGGTAACCGAACTCGAGCATTTAGCCGCGATGCTGAAGTCCGCGTTCCGTCACAAGGACACGTCCCAGCGAGTCGCCGCTTATGGGATGGCCGGCGTAGTCGGCATTATCATTCTCGCGACCTTCGGGCTCCAGGCCTTCATGGCCTTTCCATATCTCGAAACCGCTGAACAGCAATACCGCGCCAAACTAGTCGATGAGCGTGCCGCCTATTCCTGGATTGAAGCCAACGTCCCGGATTCGGCCAAGGTGCTCTCGAACGACGATCCAATCCTCTATCTCTACACCGGCCACCGAGGCAACTGGGTCCCCATGACTCCGCGCACCTGGTACGCCGACGATCATAAGAGCGTCATCGCCACCTACCGCAACATCGCCGACTACTGCCGCCAGAAGGGCTTCGAATATTTCTATTCCAACACCGACGACACCATTCGTTGGATGGACGACCCCGAACAAACCCAAGCCGTCCGCCAATCCCTACAAAAAAACCCCGAACTGACCCCTCTATTCGAATACGGCTTCGGAACAGTGTACAAAATAGCTCAACCGCTTCCCGCGGTCGCGGCCCGTAATCAACGCTAACTCTCAATGCCGATTTCCTGACCCTTTAGGGCCTTTGCCCGAGGGACTTTCAGGCCCATAAGCCTTACGCTCGATGGTATGACGGCCCTGTTCTCGCTCATTTTAATGATCACCGCCGTCAAACAACCAGCGACTCCTCTTCGCGATGGGTGCTCCGCCGACGACTATGTAGTTGCAACGTTGGACGCCGGAGCACCCGTCAAAATCCGCTATGCTCTGGCAGGAGAAAGCATTCCTTGTTATAAAGTTACCGTCGAAACCGGAGGCAAAACATTAGAGGGATTTTTGCCCGCCGGCATGATCTCCGGACTCGATGAATTCGAGAAAGGCCTCCGCGACGCCTCCTGGCCGGACCCGGAAAAAGTGCTCGGATCCATCAAAGCGGCAGCGGCGCAAATGCCGTCCCTGGGAGGCGCGACCCTCGCCAACAGTCAGGCCGCGGCACTCATTGAATCGAGCCAGCCCGCCAAAGCGCTTGAACTGCTGGAAAACGAATTGCGCCAAAAATCCGATCCCACAACACTCGCACTAGCGGGCGTGGCGGCGTGGCGCTCCGACGATCCGCAGCGCGCTCTCGTTTATTGGAAAAACTCGCTCGAAATGCAGCCAAATCCGGATCTCGAACGGCTCTATAGACGGGTCGAAAAGGAAACCAGCGGCGATCAGAGCACCGCTAAATTATTCGGTTTGCGCGTGCTGCTGCGCTATGACGCGTCGTTCGTTCCCGTCGAAACAGCACGGCAAATGGTGAGTGCGCTCGATAACGAATTGCTGCGCATTTCCGATACCCTCGGCTGCACTGCGGAGGAGCGTCTGGTCGCGATCGTTCAAAGCCGTGATGCCTATCACAAATCCACCGACGCCGCCGAATGGAACGGAGGTCAGTTCGACGGTCGTATCCGTGTTCCCGTGGCTGGGGGCCAAGGCATGGACGATGCTCTGCTGCGCATCTTCGCGCATGAAACCACGCACGCCTGTTTATCGATGATGGGCCACTGGCCCGCGTGGTTCCAGGAAGGTTTGGCGCAGAAAATGTCAGGCGATACATTAACTCCGGCGATGCGCGCCAAACTCGAAAAAATGGCCAAGGACGGCAAATTGCCGAGGCTCGAGAATCTGCGCCAGGATTGGTCGCGCCTCGATACCGCGCACGCCGTCGCGGCCTACGCTTTGTCGCTGGCTGCGGTCGATATGTTCTACGAAAATTACGCCGCTTACGGTATCCGAAATCTTGTGAACAACCCGCACAAGCTCGCCGATATCACCGCCGATCTTGATAAACGGCTCGGTCTCTAAGCTATCCTGAGGTAGATGCACTTTGCGACGATTCCGGAAGCTCTGGTAGATTTCCGCGCCGGCAAAATGGTGGTCGTTGTCGACGACGAAGATCGCGAAAATGAAGGCGACCTTACCATGGCCGCCGAGCTGGTCACGCCCGAAGCGATCAATTTCATGGCGACTTACGGCCGTGGATTGATTTGTTTAGCGCTTTCAGCCGAGCGGTGCGATGCGCTGCATTTGCCTTTGATGTCGGCGCAGAATACTTCGCGGTTCGGCACTGCGTTCACCGAATCGATCGACGCGTTGGAAGGAGTCACCACCGGCATTTCGGCGGCGGACCGGTCGCATTCGATTCGGGTGGCGATCGATCCGAAAAGCACCGCGCGGGATCTGGCTCGGCCTGGTCACATATTTCCGCTAAGAGCAAGAGAAGGCGGGGTGTTAGTCCGTGCGGGGCAGACCGAAGCGGCGGTGGATCTGGCTCGCATGTGCGGCCTGGAACCGGGCGGCGTGATCTGCGAAATCATGAACGCGGATGGCTCCATGGCTCGGGTCCCTCATCTGACGGAGTTTTGCGCGCGGCACGGATTGAAGATGATTTCGGTGGCCGAGTTAATACGCTATCGGCTTGAAACGGAGCACTTTGTCGAACGGCGCTCGGAAGGGTGCTTAGAGACCGCGTCGGGTGTTTTTAAGACCATTCAATATGTGAGCACCTTCGACAACGAGGGTCACTTGGCGCTGATTCATGGCGATGTTGCTCATAAGAAAGATGTTCTGGTGCGGATGCATTCGCGTTGCTCGTATGGGGACGTGTTCGGTTCCACCAAGTGCAACTGCCGTGAAATGATTGACTTATCGCTAAGACGCATTGCGGAAGAGGGCGCTGGCGTGTTCGTTTATCTGCACCAAACCGGCTTCGGAAACCGGCATCACCATGAGCACACCCAGACGCAGCACGAGTCGGGAATCGGGGCGCAGATTCTGGCCGATCTGGGGTTGTCGACGATTCGCTTGTTGACCAACCATCCGCGCAAAGTGCTGGGGCTCGATGCTTATGGGATCGAGATTGTGGAGCAGATACCGATCCTTAAACGGCCATAACTCGCTCGCTAAGAGGCTCCGCGAATCCTTAATTACCCCTTAAAAACGTTCTTTGCGAGGAATAGCGCATTTGCCGGTCTTTCCGCCAAGCGACGCATGAAATACGGGTACCAGGCTACGCCGTAAGGGACGTAGACGCGCAAACGGTAGCCCAGGTCGATGATGCGCTGTTGCAGGTCGTTGCGGATTCCGTAGAGCATCTGGAACTCGAAATGTTCTGGAGGAATTTTGCGTTCTCTGGCGTAACGGAACGCTTCGCCCAGGATGGTTTCGTCGTGCGAGGCGATGGCGGGATAGGTTCCTTTATCGAGCAGGAGCTTCATCAACTTCAGATAGTTTTGATCGACGTCGCGCTTGGCGGGGAAGGCTGCGGATTCGGGTTCGTTATAAGCGCCTTTGCAGAGGCGCACTGGAATTTTCAGAGAGTTGAGATGTTCAATGTCGGCGGCGCTCCGATAGAGGTAAGCCTGAATCACGGCGCGGGCGGTGCCGATTTTTTCTACGATCGCCAGTGTGCGGTCTGTGTATTCGCTCGACTCCATATCGATTTCGACGATGGTGCCTGTTTCAGAAGCGCGGGCCGACAGGGTCTGCACATTTCGATAACAGGCTTCGGGTGAGAGGTCCAGGCCGAATTGGGTTAGCTTGATCGATACCGTTGAAGGAAGCTTTCGCTGGGAGATTTCATCGAGCGCGGTAAGATATGCGTCGCGCGAGGCCTCGGCTTCTTTTATGGAAGTGACGTTTTCGCCCAAATGGTCGAGCGTGGAGAACGTTTTGTTGGCAGACAGGCGGGCGCAGACGGCTAGTTCGTCCTCCAGGGTTTCACCGGCGATAAAGCGGCGGGTTAGCTTTTTGGCGGCGGGCGACGTTTCCATCCACTTCCGCATTCCTTTCTGCGTGGAAAGAAACAGGAAGAGCTGGCGCATCATGTAGGTCTATCGGCTCCTTGAATGTCTCTCACTACCGCGTCGAGGCGCGGAGGTGTAAGGGCATCTTCATTCCCTCCGACTCCTAATTCTCGCATTCGCTTGAGCGAGGGCATCAGGCGCGACTCGTAGGAGGCGGCGGAGCGGTTGTAGGCGTCGACGGCTTTGGCCAGATTGCGGCCTGCGTCGGAATAGGATTCGGCGAAGACGCGGACCCGATCGTAGAGTTCGGCGCCGAGCTTGCGAAGCTCGCCGGCATTTTGCGCCAGCTTTTCCTGACGCCAGGTGTAGGCCACGCCTTTCAAGACGCTGACCAGCGTTACTGGCGTGGCCAGAAGAACCTTTTTCGCCAACGCTTTTTCTAAGAGGTCGGGATCGCGTTCTAACGCTGCGGCTAAGAAGTGGTCTCCGGCCATGAAGAGGATCACCATTTCCGGGGATGGCTGCAAGCGGGCCCAGTATTCGCGGGTGCTGAGCTGCATCACGTGACGCATCACTTGCTGGGAGTGGCGATCGAGCGCGGCTCGGCGGGAGGGATCGTCTTGCGCGGCTTCGGCGTCGAGATAGGCGGATAGGGGGACTTTCGCATCGACGGCCAGGGTGCGGCCGCCGGGGAGTTTTACGATCATGTCCGGGCGCTGGCCGTCGGAGGAGAATTGTTCGAAGAAATCGCATTGCGAGGCCATGCCGGAGAGCTCGGCTACACGGCGGAGGGTTAGTTCGCCCCAGCGGCCTCTTGCGTTGGGGGCTCGGAGGGCTTGGGAGAGAGCTACGGTTTCGCGGCTTAAGGAGGTCAGTTGCTGATTGAGTCCGCCTTGCATTTGCTGGCGCTGGGATTCCAGGTCGCGGAGTTTTTCTTCCAGGCGGTGCAGGGTGTCTGTTATGGGAGGCTCGGGGCGGCGGCGGAAATAGAGAGTTGTGAGGAAGGCTCCTAGGAATAGGGCTAAAACAATTCCGATCACAAATGTTGCTGACGGCACTTCCATAGTTTGGCATATCGGTCGGGAGGTGAGGGGTGGCGGGGGAAAGACCAAGACAATAATTGGCCGCCGATTAACGCGGATGAACGCCGATAGCGCGGGACAGGTCGGGAACCTGTCCCCACTTGGCGGCAAATCAGATACTGGCTGCGTGGAGACCGGGGCCTAGTAGGGCGATGAAGGTTATCGCGACTATGGCGGCTGCGATGATTATTGGCCAGCTTCTCTCTATCGGGATCGGGGCTGCGTCTGGGCCTGGGGGGATGCTCTTCCCTCTTAGCCAGTTTGGCGACCAGAGGAGGGCCGAGGAGCCTCCGAAGGTCGAGGCGGCGGCAGATAAGGCGATTAATAGCCATCCTTGGGGGTTGAATGCGCCGGCGATGCATTCGACTGTGCCTCCGGCGAAATAGGCGGCGATGGATAACCGGAAGGCTTGGACTACACGTCCCCTTGGGTCGCTGCCGATTAGCGGGCGCAACTCGAACAAGCTCCAGCGGACGAATAGCATGTAGGCTGCGCTTCCGGCGATGGTGAGGGCGACTCTCCAGGCCCATTGCGGTTGGAATCCTTGAATGAACTGCGCCCAATCGCCGAAGCCACCGATTCCGGAGAAGGCGAGGTAACCCGCGGGACTTAGCAGGTTCAGCGTCATTGCGAGCCAGACGAAATATTTCAGGTGAGGACGGCTACGGGGGATTGCGCGGCCGAGGACAAAGAAGACGGCGGCGGCGATTGCGTTCATTAGCGACCCGCCTGCGATGACGAAGCGGTTGTCCGCGCTGCATTCCATGTTGACGGCGGTGATTAAGAGAGGCCGGCCGCCGGTGATGAGGCAGGCTCCTCCGTGTCCGAGGCCTTCGTGAATGATGTTGCCCAGGATGTAGGCTAGGATTCCTAGGGATGCTACGGTGAGCTGGTCTACATCTACGGGTTGTTGGGGCGACACTTCTGCTCAGTATAAGTCCCGATCCACATCGGGATAACACAGGACAGGTCGGGGACCTGTCCCCACTTTGCTTGCTGGAGTTTTCAGTGAAGCTGCCCTATATTTTTGCGAACTCCCCGGGGTCCTGTACGTATAGGGGGTATGGACTTTCGTTATGCTTTGCGGGCGCTGGGTCGCAATCCGGGCTATGCGGCTGTCGTGATTTTGATTCTGGCCGCGGGGATTGGTGCAAACACGGCGATGTTCAGCATTGTCGACGGGGTCTTGCTGCGGGCGCTGCCGTTTCAGGAGCCGGAGCGGCTTTATGCGATACAGGAATCGGTGCCGAAGTTCGCCAATATCTCGCCCGATTTTCCGGTGAATGCGCTCCACTTTCAGGAGTGGAGAAAGCGGTGGACTTCGGCGGAACAGATCGCTTTGATCGACGGGCGGATTTTTAATCTCACTTCGGGTGGCGAGCCGGAGCGGATTAACGCGGCGCGGGTTTCGGCCAATTTGTTCCCGATGCTGGGTGTGCAGCCGCAGCTTGGGCGGGGATTCCTTGAAGAGGAGGATCATCCGGGGCGCGATCAGGTGGTGCTGCTGAGCGACTCGCTGTGGCGGAGGCGTTTTCACGGCGATGCGGGCGTGTTGGGGCAGAAGGTGATTCTGAACGACAAGCCGTACGAAGTGATCGGCGTGATGCCGGCGGGATTGAAGATGCCTCGGACGAGCCAGCTTCAATCGATGCATCTGGACGATGCGGACCCAGAAATCTGGAAGCCGGTCGCGATTACGAAAGATGAACTGGAGCTGATGGGCGATTTCAATTTCGGGTGCGTTGCGCGGCTGAAGAAGGGCGTGACGGCGGCGCGGGCGCTGGATGAGTTGAACGCCCTGCAAGCGGATCTGATTCGCGAACTGCCGGAGAAGGTGGAGCTGCGGGCGAGGATGAGTCCTTTGCAGGAGCAGTTGACCGGACGGTCGCGCAAAGGGTTGCTGGTGCTGCTGTCGGCGGTGGGCGCGGTGCTGCTGATCGTGTGTGTGAACATCGCGAATCTGATGCTCGCTAGGGCAACGGGTCGGCGGCGGGAGTTCGCGATTCGCGCGGCGGTGGGCGCGAGCATGGGCCGGCTGCTGCGGCAGATGATGACGGAGAGCCTGGTGGTGGCGGCGATCGGAGGGGCGCTGGGGATCGCGATCGCGTACGCGGCGCTGCATCTCATTTTGACGAACGCTCCGGTGAATGTGGCACGGCTGGATGAGGTGAGGATCGATGGGAGGGTGCTGGCGGTGGCGTGCGGGCTGACGCTGCTATCGGCGATGTTGTTCGGGATGCTGCCGGCGTGGAGGTCGTCGAGGATCGATCCGCAGGAAGGGATGCGGTCCGGCGGGCGGAGTGCTACGGAATCGCGGCATAGCGGCAGGATGCGGACGGTACTGGTGGCGATCGAGGTCGGGTTGAGCACGGTGTGTCTGGCAGCGGCGGGGCTGCTGTTGAACAGTTTCGTGCGGCTGACCCATGTCGATAAGGGGTTCGATACCGAGCATGTGCTGAGTGTCGAGTTGTATCTGAACGGGACGCGCTATACGTCGGAGAATCGCACGGAGTTTCTGCGCAAGGCGGCGGAGGCGGTTCGGCCTTTGCCGGGAGTGAACGTGGTCGGCGTCGCGAACATTCTGCCTCTGGGCGGCGAGGGAAACAATAATCTGCTGATTTTGGAGGGCGTGAGCATGCCGATCATGGAGAGGCCCCTGGTGGACATGCGGAGCGTAAACGGCGATTATTTTCGCGCGATGGGGATCGCTTTGCGAACCGGGAGGGTGTTCGAAGAAAGCGACAGGAAGCATGGAGTCGCGATCCTCGGTGAGAGTACAGCCAGGAAACTTTGGCCGGGCGGCGAGAATCCGATGGGGAAGAAGTTTCGTTTCGGCGAGGACAATGCGCCGTTGCTCGAAGTGATCGGCGTGGCGGGAGATGTGCGTGGCAACGGGTTGCAGAAGGCTCCGCAGCAAGTGGTTTATCTGCCCTACTGGTATCGGGGACGGAACGCGAATTCGCTGGTGGTGCGGACGGGAATGGATCCGAAGTCGATTGCGGGAGCGATCCGAGGGGAGTTGCGCAAGCTGGATCCGGAGCTGCCGGTGCCGCAGTTCAAAACGATGGCGGATATCGTCTCGGCATCGGTCGCTGAGCGGAGGTTTCAACTGACGCTGGTGCTGGTTTTTGCGGGGATCGCGCTGGTGCTGGCTTGTCTGGGGATCTTCGGAGTGGTTTCCTACACAGTGGCGCAGAGGCGGGGGGAGATGGGAATCCGGCTGGCGCTGGGCGCTACGGCGGGGAATTTGCGGAGCCTGGTGGTGAGGCAGGGGCTCGCGCCGGTGGTGGTGGGGCTGTGCTGCGGGATTCTAGGGGCGCTGGCGTTGGGGAGAATCATGGAAGGGCTGCTGTTTAGCGTCAAGGCGTACGATCCTTGGACGCTGACGGCGGTTTCTCTTTTGCTGATCGGCGTGGCTGCGGCGGCTTGCTATGTTCCGGCGATGAGGGTGTCGAGGGCCGATCCGCTGAGCGCGCTGCGGTACGAGTAAACCGCCGCCCCTGTTCCGGTGGTCGAAGAACCACGGGCGAGGATAAGAAGAGGGCAGGTCGGGAACCTGCCCCACTCAAGCTAAAGGTCGGTTGCTTTCACACCGATGGTGTAGCTAGGGACATTTGTGCAAACACCCACCACCACCGAATCTCTTTTAGCGCTTTCGAGACAGCAGAATCCGGTCGTCATTATTGGGGGTGGGCCCGCCGGCTTGAGCGCCGCTTACGAATTGGCGAACGCGGGGGTCCGGTCGACTGTGCTGGAAGCGAGCGGAGTGGTCGGAGGGATCTCCCGCACTGTTGAATATAAAGGCTACCTGTTCGACATCGGAGGGCATCGGTTCTTCACCAAAGTGAAGCTGGTGCGCAAAATGTGGGAACAGATCCTGGGCGAGGATTTTCTGAGCCGTCCACGGATGTCGCGGATTTTTTATAAGAACACGTTTTTCGCTTATCCTCTGGAGCCGATGAACGCGCTTCGCGGGCTGGGGCTGCTGGAGTCAGCGCGATGTGGGTTGAGCTTTCTGCGCGCGCAGCTTCTGCCGACCAAGCCTGAGGACGATTTCGCGACCTGGGTTTCGAACCGGTTCGGGAAACGGCTGTTCAAGATATTCTTTGAGTCCTATACGGAGAAAGTCTGGGGCATTCCCTGCAAGAAGCTGAGCGCGGAATGGGGCGCGCAGCGAATCAAGGGACTGTCGCTGTGGTCCGCGGTGACCAATGCGTTCCAATCCAAGAAATCGACCACGCACACCACATTAATCGATAAGTTTCACTATCCGCGCAAAGGTCCTGGAATGATGTGGGATAAGGCTCGGGCGATCGTGGAAGAACGAGGGTCGCGCGTGGAGTTCGACGCGCCGGTCGAGAAGATCTTTTGGGAGCCCGGCCGCGTGACCGGCGTACAGGCGGGCGGCAAGTATTATCGCGCCGATCATGTGATCAGCAGCATGCCGATCAAAGATCTGATCCGTTGCCTGGATCCCGTGCCTCCGGAGGCGACGGCGAAGGCTGCCGACGATTTTCATTACCGCGATTTTCTGACGGTGGCGCTGGTGGTGAAGTCGAAAACTCTGTTCCCTGATAACTGGATCTATGTCCACGATTCGACGGTAAAGGTCGGACGCATCCAGAATTATAAGAATTGGAGTCCGGAGATGGTGCCGGATCAAGAGATGACGTGCCTGGGCCTCGAATACTTTTGTTTTGAGGGAGATAACCTCTGGAACATGAAGGACGAGGAACTAGTTGCGCAAGGGATTCGGGAGACGGCAAAGCTCGGATTGATCCAGGCCGATCAGGTGGTGGACGGGACGGTCGTGAGGGTTCCCAAAGCGTATCCGGTGTACGACGAAGCGTATCCGCGGGGAGTGGCTGCGATTCGAGCCTTTCTAGAAATAGTTCCAAATCTGCAACTTGTAGGTCGAAATGGGATGCATCGCTATAACAACCAGGATCATTCGATGCTGACCGGAGTTTTAGCGGCGCGGAACATCGTGGGCGGCCACTATGATCTGTGGCAGGTCAATGCGGACGCGGAGTATCATGAGGCCGGGTCGGAGAACGACGACTTTAAAGAGCTCGAGAAAACGCAGCCTCTGGTGCCCACGGAACTGGTATCGAGGTAACATTTGTAGGATGCCTACGGACTCCGCCAAAGATCTATTTCGTCACACTCTCGCCGCTCTTTCCTATCGCGGAGGGAAGGCGTTCCGTGGAGCCCCCGAAAACTTTTCCGATTTTCGTATCGGACCCGACGGCCGCACTGCGGGCAAGATTCTGGCTCACATCGGCGATCTACTCGACTGGGCACTGATCATGGCGAAGGACAAGCATGTGTGGCATGAATCGGCTCCGCAGACTTGGGATCGGGACGTCGAACGGTTCTTTACCGCTCTCCGCGCGTTCGATGATTTTATTGCCAGTGACGCGCCGCTTCAGGCTCCGCTCTATAAATTGTTCCAGGGACCAGTGGCGGACGCGCTGACGCACGTCGGGCAAATTGCGATGCTCCGGCGGCTCGCTGAAGCTCCCCTGAAGGCCGAGAATTATTTCAAGGCCGACATCGCGATTGGCGCAATCGGATAATCCCCCGCCCGCTTCGTACTAGTAGCGCTAAAGCTTCCCCACATCCCGGCCGATTACCCATTGGGACTATGTGTCTCCTAGTTCTATGACATGGGCTAGGAAAGATTGGCTTCGACGGAGGCAGTTTAGCTGTATGAACAGGGCTAAGTGGCTTATTTTAATTATCTTGATCTCCTGTGTGGGAGCGTGGGCGCAGAACAGCAGCGTACAGGTGGGGACCGTTCCCATCGGCGCGGCGTTCTCGGTCGACGGGGTTTCGTACTTATCGACGCAGGTATTCCTCTGGCCCAAAGGTAGTAAGCATATTATTCAGTTCCCCTTCACGCAAGGTCCCAATGGCACGACGCTGCCTTACCAGCTTTCAAGCGACGGGCTGACGCAATTTACCTTCGGCGGATGGACCGCGGGCGGCATCTCGCTGGGCGGAGGCGCAGCCAGCGTCACGTTCACGGCGGATCCCAGCATTCCTTCTGTGCTGGCGGCGCTCTCGGAGAATTTTCTGGCGACTGTCCTGTTCCCGAACAGCACTCCGGGCGCCACCTGCGCCGGGGCTCCGGGAAATCCCTCCTCTCCTGGATTTGTGGATGGCGTGGTGTACTTCAACGGAGGCTGTATTGCGTCCACGACTTCGATCTTTGTCCCCTCTGGATCGATTCCACTGGTTGAATTTCCCTTCCCCGGTTGGGTTTTCTATGGATGGGCGATCAACAACACCCTGGTGCCCGGAGTAGTGGGTACCTACACGGTGACCGGTCCAACGACATTTACGCCTCTGTTCTCGATCGCGAAACGAGTGCACTTCATGACCAATCCGCCGGGACTTCAGGTATTGGTAGACCGCTCGCCATCGCAGACGCCTCTGATCCCTTCGGCCAACGGAGCTACCTGCAATCCGGTGTATAACCTGCTGCCGCCGGCGCCTCCGCTGGGATTTCCAGCTCTCTGTATGGGCGATTTCGATTTTCTCCCAGGCAGTTCGCATACCATCGGCGCCAACACGCCGCAGACGGATTCGACGGGGAACTACTGGGTATTTGAAGGATTCACCAATGGCACCGGCCAGAACGGAACCTACATTCCCGATAACGCGACCAACGTCGCGGCCACGGTGACCGCATCGTTCGTGCCGGGAGTGCGAGTGACGCTCGCGACCAACCAGCCGGGATTGCAGTTAACCGTCGACGGGCGCAGCAACTGGCAGGGCTACAACTTTGTGTGGGGACAAGGAGAGACGCACCCCATCAGCGCTCCGGCCACGCAGGTCGATTCCCAGGGCCGGACCTGGACGTTCGTGAGCTGGTCCAATGGAGGACCGGCGACGCAGACGCTGACCATGCCGACCACGACCACGAATCTCGCATTGATGGCCACCTTCACGCAGCAGCCGCAGGTGACGATTAACAGCGTGCCGCAGGGCCTGCAATTCACCGTCGACGGTTCTTCTTGCACGACGCCGTGCGCGGTAAGCCGCGCGTCCGGTTACTCGATGCAGGTGGTTGCGCCGACGGCGTTCCCATCGAGCCCGGTTTCGAGGATCAATTTCACTTCCTGGTCCGACGGATCGACAAACAACACCCGAACCGTGGTGTTCAACCAGAACTCCCAGACGTTTTCGGCGAGCTATCAATCTGAGTGGGCCATTGTCGCCACGGCGAGTCCCGCGGGATCGGCCTCGTTTACTTATAGTCCGGGCACGTCCGACGGCTTCTTCGTGAACGGAACGCAAGTCACGGTCACCGTGGTTCCGGCCAACGGCTACAAACTCATAAAATGGTCCGGCGATCTTTCCGGCACCTTCAGCACTGGCTATCTAACAATGACCGGGCCGCACGCGATCACCGCCTACATGCAGGCCGTTCCGTTTATCGCGCCGGCCGGAATTATGAGCGCGGCGGGTGCGACGCCCGATGGCACCATGGCGCCCGGCTCGGTGATATCGATCTACGGGAACAGCCTCGCGCCTGGTCTTCAAATAGCGACCGGGAATCCCTTGCCGCAAACGCTCGGGAACGTAACGGTAACCATCGGCAACTATATTCTGCCGCTCCTGTTCGTCTCCCCCGGCCAGATCAACGCGCAACTTCCGAGCGAGCTGGTTGACGGCAATTACAATCTCCTGGTCCAACAGACTGGCCAGCCGGATGTGACCGGTCAACTTACGGTCTCGCGCGATGCGCCGGGCGTGTTCACGCAGACCAATCTGCAACAACAGCCGCTCGTGCTCGCCGTGCATCAGGACGGCACTCTGGTGACGTTCGACAGCCCGGCGATTCACGGTGAAATGATCTCGATCTATGGCACCGGGTTCGGTCCGTACGCCAGCACCCTTGTCGACGGCTTCTTCGTTCCCGCCACGCCGCCCGTCACGCTCTCGGATTCCGTGATGCTGAACATCGGGTCCATTGTAAAGGCCCCCGATTTCGCCGGAGCCGCGCCGGGGATGGTCGGCATGACGCTGGTGCAAATGAAAATTACCGACGACATTCCTTCGGGAACCACGGTCAATCTTTCGATGAGTGTAAATTCCAAACAAAGCACGACCGTCCTGCTGCCGCTACAGTAAATGCTGAAAAGCAGAGGACCAAGGTGGGCAGGCGCTTCAGCCTGCCTATCAAGGTTCCCTCGGACCCTCAAACGGCCCCCGCGCCGTCTCCAGCGCTACACCTAACTCCAGCAGAGCTTCTTCTTCCCATGGACGCCCGACAATTTGCACTCCCACCGGCATTCCCTGCTCGTCCAGCGTAACGGGAACGGTCAAAGCCGGCAGTCCCAGCAGGTTGAATACGGTGACGGGCATCATTGCGTGAAATAGCCCGACCTTTTTCCCCTCCGTTGCGAAGCTTCGCTCCCTGTGTGGAAACGCCACGACGCTCGACACCGGCATCAGCAGAAACGGGACGTTCCGCATCTGTTGGACCAGCATCCGCCGCATCCGGTCGCGCGCCGCCAGCGATTCGATCACCTGCCAGCCGGACGCCGGCGGACGTTCGAGCAGCTTGCCGAGATTCTCTGTATACGTCCAGTGCGCCTCCGATTCCCTGCCCGCGATTCGAGCCCTCGATTCACGCGCCGGAAGCTCGGCGAAGAAGAAACTCCATAGATTCGAGGCGCGCTCCAGCCCCTCCGGACGAAAAGAATCAACTGCGAATCCGAGCCCGGCCAATAATGCGGCCGCTTCCCTTACAGCGCGACGCACCGCAGCCTGCACGGGAATGTCATAGAAGGTTTCGAAAACGCCGACCCGAACACCATCGATCGTCGGAGCCCTCATCTCCACCGGCGCGCTCAGCGGATCGCGATCGTCATATCCGGCCAGCACCTCAAACAGCAGCCGCACATCGGCCACCGACCTTGCCATCGGACCCGCCACCATGATCCCCATCGCCGCTTCCGATGGCAGGTGCCCGATCAGAGAAATTCGTCCCGGTGTCGGCTTCAATCCGGCGATCCCGCAAAAGTGCGCAGGCACGCGAATGGATCCTCCTCCGTCGCCGCCCACTCCACCGGGCGAACAGCCGCTCGCGATCGCCGCCGCTTCCCCGCCCGACGATCCGCCCGGCGTCCGCTCCACATTCCACGGATTATTGGTGCGCCCCGTAAGAAAATTATCGGTCTCGTAGGAGGCGAGAAACTCCGGCGTATTGGTCTTGCCCAGAACGATCGCCCCCGCGCGCCGCAAGCGCTGGACCACCGCCGAATCCTCGGACGCGGGAGCCTCCGGCGCAAAGTAACTGCCCAGCCGCGTCGGCAGTCCAGCGACCTCGAAGCTGTCTTTCACCGTAACGGGCACGCCATGCAGCGCACCCATCTTCAGTCCCTGATCCGCCCGCCGGGCCGACGCGCGAGCCTGATCAGCCAGCACCATCGTGAACGCGTTGAAGTGCGGATTCACTTGCTCGATGCGCGCCAGATGCGCCTCGATCAATTCCTGCGACGACACGGCGCCGGACCGCGCCAGCGATGCCATTTCAACCAACGGCAAGCGATGCAGCATGAATTGCCAAGTCTATCGTGTTTACTGCGAAGGAAAGTCTTCGGTGAGCCGGATGCCCGCCAGATATTCGGATTCGGCGCGCAGGCAATACCGCACTTCCCCCAGCACCGCGATGTCCTTCATGAGAATCTGCACCAGCGTTTTGGTAATCAGATACCGCGGCGTACGGATCTTCATGCCTCCGCGCGAAATCTCGATCACCTGAACATCGTGCGGAGGACCCACCGAGGTTACCGGGTCCAGGAGCTTCAGCCGTCCTGGGAAGTTGACCGAAACGCGCGGCTCCCTGCGCCCCTCCGGCCCTTTCCACTGGCCGTCGAAAGCGATGTCCGCCAGCCGGAGCTGGCACTCCTCGCATCCGTCAAGGTGTGAGCGGACCATAGACGAGTCCTGGTCCGACAGCTTTCCGTCTACATATTGTTCCAAAGCGTCGAGGTTGGAGTGCGGATCCATCGTGGAACGTAAAATGCTAATTTTACTGCATGAAGGCGATCCTCTGCTTGTCGGTCCTTTTGCCGATCCCCGGCGCGGCCCAGGACTGCTCGATTTCAGGCCATATCTATAGCCTCTCCACGGGTGCGCCGCTTAAGAAAGTTCAAGTGCATTTCTCCGTGCCAAGTGTGAACGACCGGCCCAGTGAGAACACAACCACCACAGATGCGGATGGCGCTTTTCGCTTCGATCGTCTCCCACCCGGCAAGTATTCGGTGAGGACGGAGCGCAGCGGATACCTCATGTCCTCGACACCGGTAGCATGCGGCGCCAGCGATGTGACCATAAGAATGACGCCGCAAGGAATGATCTACGGCAAGGTCCTCGACGACGATGGCGAGCCGGTATCGGGCGCTACCGTCGCAGTCTTCTGGCGCACCTGGGTTCGAGGAGAGCGGCACATTCAAATGAAGCAAAACACGTTTTCTCAGGCCGACGGCTCCTTCGTGCTGGGAAATCTCGCAACGGGCAGCTATTACCTGAGTGCGCGGAGCGTCGCGCGAGCGCCTAAGGGCGAGGCCTCGGTCGAGAATTTCTTCCCCAATGCGCCCGATGCGCGCACCGCCGCTCCCGTGAATGTAGTTGCCGGAGCGGAGCTGCACGGCATCAATCTTCGTATCCGCAGCACCCGCGTGTACACCATTCGCGGCAAAGCCGTGAACCTGAGCGGCGAGCCGGTCACCGGCGTTCCTCTCATCCTGGTTAGCGCGAATGAGACCACCCGCGGCTGGATGTCCAACTCCGGAACCACCGCCGGCCTGTTCGAGTTTGCCAGCGTAGCGCCCGGAAATTATGTGATCCAGGCGGTGTCTTATACCGAGCGTAACAGCGTGAATAAAGTAACCACCCACGTTCCCGTAACCGTGGGCGAGGAAGACGTAACGGACGTTCATGTAACCCTCCGTCCGGGCGTGGAAATTCCCGGCATCGTCAAACTGGACGACGCGCCGTCCTCGCAGAGTTTTCAGGTCACGCTCGAACCGGGCAATGGCGGCGGATTAGAAGACGTCGCGCAGGTCAAGAACGGTGCCTTCGAACTGCGCACCGTCGCGCCCACGGCGTATCACATCGTGATCGCCAATATGCCCGACGGCTACTACATCAAATCGATGCGATTCGCCGGCCGCGACGTGGTTCGCCGGGAGCTCGACCTGACCTCCGGCGCCGGAGGCACGCTTGAGATTCAGCTCTCCGCAAAACCCGCGGCCATAACCGGAACAGTGCGCGATTCCAATGGTGATCCTGCCGCGAACGCGATCGTCAATGTATGGACGGGCGACGATCCCGAGGTACGCCAGGTGCTCACAGACGAAGCGGGCCGCTTCACGGTACGAAATCTGGCGCCGGGCGAATACCACGCCGTCGCCTGGGAATCGATCGAACGCGGAATCGTCGAAAACCAGGCTTTTCGCGCCAGTTTCGCAACGCAGTCGGCAAGCGTGGCCTTACAGCAGGGCTCGCAGGACAACGTTGACCTGAAGTTGATCCCCAAAACAGCGGTCGACCTGGAGGTGGCGAAGCTGCCATGATCCCTCTGTTTTTCGCGCTGCTGCTAGCGCAGACAGCCGACACAAAGTGGATCGTGAAGGGGTCGGTGATCAACGCCCTGACCGGCGAACCTCTGCGGAAAGCGACAGTGACGCTGAAAGGCGCCGCCCACTATTCAACCGTGACTGATGCGGAAGGAAAATTCAGCCTCGAAAGCGACCAGCCGGACGAATTCGAAGTCCACGCAACCCGGCGGGGCTTTATTGAGTTCTTCGACGCCCGGAAATTTAAAGCCGCCGGAGATCTGAAGAAGACTCTGGCAATCAAACTCACCCCGCAATGCGTCCTCGCCGGCAAGGTTGTCGATGAGGATGGCGACCCGGTGGAGAATGCCGACGTCTTCATCGTGCGGCGCGTCGCTGGGCGCGATGTATTCTCCCAATCAATGAATACGGACGACGAAGGCCATTTCTCGGCGACCGGACTGGACGCCGGCAGCTACCTCGTCTCCGCATCCGATCCCCATGCGGAGAGCGCCGAGGCGTGGAGTCCGCACCCTCGCATCGATTATGTGCGGACCTATTATCCGGCGAGCCTCACTGTCGCGGGAGCGGTCCCGCTTGTTCTAGCGGCCGGCGCGGAGAACCGCAACCTCGAAATTCGCTTGCGCAAGGAACGCGTCTTTCATGTCCGCGGGCACATCACCAACTTGCCGAAGGTGTACGGCTCCATTCAGCTCACCTCGCCCGGCGAGGTGAAGGATCAGCCCGAAGCCAGCGCCCAGATCCACGATGGGAAATTCGAATTCACAGGGATCGTGCCAGGCGCCTACATTGTCATGATGTCCTCCGATTCCTTCAACCGCGAGAATCGGGCGTTCGTGCATTCCACCATGTTCTGCCGGATTCCCCTCAGCGTCGGCGATCGGGATATCGACGATTTGACCGTGGACCTCACCGCGGGCGCGACCATCAGCGGCTTGATCAAGATGGACAGTTCACCGAAGCCTCCTACCAGTTGGCCCTGGCTTTACATGGCGGGCCAGCACGCCGTCCGGACGATGTCGATTAAAGAGGATGGCGCATTCACCTGGTCCGATGTGCCACTCGATGTTTACAAGATCAGGCTCGCGCCGGCGGAAGGCGTGTACCTCAAGTCAATTCGCTTTAACGGTCAGCCCATCAGCACCACTGCATGGGATCTGACGTCCGGGTCCGGCGGGACTCTCGAAGTCATTTTGTCTCCCAACGCCGCGGAGATCTCCGGAATCGTGCGCGATCAAGACGGCGCGCCAGCCTCCGACCGGCTCGTCACGCTGTGGGGGCCGGAAGAAGCACCGCGCTCGATGCCGTCCAACTCCGATGGAACTTTCCACTTCGGCAGCCTCGCCCCCGGTGAATACCGAGTGGTGGCATGGGAGGAAATTGAACGCGATTGGGCAACCGCTCCCGAATTCCTCGGCCGATTCAAATCGACCGACGTGAAACTCCAAGAAGGATCGAAGCCAAATCTCGATCTGCAACCGGTGCCGAAAAAGGCGATCGACGAAGAAATGGCCAAGCTGCAATGATCCCAATCGTTTTCGCGCTGCTACTCATCCAGGACAAAGCCGTCGTCGAAGGCACAGTCCTAAACGCACTCACCAACGAGCCGCTAAAAAAAGCGCGGGTCGTTCTGGACGAGGGTAGCAATCAATACGCAGTTACCTCCAGCAGCGAAGGGAAATTTCAATTCGAGGGGCTCGAACCCGGCGAGTATCATCTGGAAGCATCCCGTCAGGGTTTCCTCGACTCGGACTACGAGCCCTCGTGGTTCAAACTCTCCCCGGGCGACCACGTGAAAGATATCGTCATTAAAATGACGCCGCAGGGCATAATCGCGGGCCACGTCCTCGACGAGGATGGCGATCCGGTTCCCGAACTCGTGGTTCACGCGGCGCGCACGATTCACGTAAACGGCCGTGCGGTGGTGCTCGGCACAGCCTGGGCGATGACCGACAACGAGGGATACTTTCTACTCAGTGAACTACAGGCAGGAAGGTATTACCTGTCCGCCGAGCCCTCGCGCCATCCCGGAGAGGTATCGAAGCCCGGCCATCCCGGGAACGAAGAGGACTTCGTGCGTTCCGACGATCCGGTCCCCCGCGATATCACGGCCGGCGCCGCTCTGCGTAACGTGGTTGTTCACATCCGAAAATCTGCCGTGTATCGAATCCGCGGCAGCTTGACTTATCCGCCAAAGCAGCCTCTACGAATCCGTCTGGCGCCTCCGGACGGCAACCCAGGTGCCAACAATGATCCGCAAGCGAGTCCTCGTGACGGAGTCTTCGAGTTTGCAGGCATTGCACCTGGCAACTACCTGCTAATGATCGACACCGCGGGATTATACAGCCGCGTGCCGATCACAGTGGCCGATCAGAATATCGATGACATTACGGTGGATCTCACGCCCGGGCCGACCATCGAGGGAACGCTCAAGATGGAAGGCGACGGACACTTCGCGAAGCCTCAAACGGTACAGCTAGCCGGGAACTTCCCGCCCAACCTCATCGTCGTGAAGGAGGACGGAACGTTCGGGTGGACGAACCTGGCGCCCAAAGGATATGTGATCGATTACGGCCCGCCGGAAGGTTACTACGTGAAGTCCATCCAGTTCAACCATCAGCCGGTGAACAACCTACGGATCGATCTGACTTCAGGAGCCGGCGGGACCCTCGACCTCGTTGTCGCGCCGAATGCGGCGAGCCTCTCCATTACCGTCGAAGGCGCGAAAACTGCACAGGTCGCCCTGTGGAACGATTCGGCCCTTCATACCCGGGACACCGAGGCGAATGGAACCGCCAGTTTTGAGCATCTCGCCCCCGGCGAGTATCGCATCCTCGCCTGGCAGAAAGTGGATCCTCAATTCGTCAGCATCCCCGAATTCCGCGCCCGCTTCGACGCTCAGAAAGTCACGTTGGCGGAAGGTGCGCACGAGAATATCGAATTGAAGCTGATCCCAAAGTCCGCAACGGACGCCGAAATCGCCAAGCTTCAGTAAGCGATGCGCAGCCCGGCCGCGACGTTATGGAGCATCTTGTCGTCCGTCCAAAGAGCGCATCCAGTAAGGAGTGCCGACGCCACGAGTTGCGCATCGATCCAGCCGATCCCTTTGCCCGAAAGCCTGCGCGATTCGATCACGAACAGAGTGTCATCGATATCCGCCACGGACGCAAGTGGGAGTTTTTGCAGGTCGGAGAGAACCTTGTTGCGACCCGTTAAATTTCCGCAAGCAAGTTCCCCAACCACCGCTGGATGGATGAATACTTCGCTCTTGTAAAGCAGTCCCTGCAATCGCGGATCGCTCCTGCGAAAATGGGCGATCCATATGGACGTGTCCGCCAGCACCTTCACTTGGTGATCGGTGAACCTCTCCGCGGAATCGGCCGCAGTTTTGGCATCGTCCCTCCTAACGCGGCCAACCGCCGGGCGCTCTCTCTCTCGATCAATGCTCTAAGAGCGGCGTGCACAAGGGCGGTCTTTTCCTGAATTCCCGTTAAGCGCCTTGCGCTATCGATCAATTCATCGTCGAGATTCAGCGTCGTCCTCATGCATATAAGTATGCATGATCGATGCACATCCCGCTAGTCCTCCACCTTCAAACTCAACCCCCCCCCCCCCCCCCCCCCCCGCACCACATCCCCCGGTAGAACCGACCCCTTCGCCACCATCGCCGCCAGCGGCTGCGTCAGGTTCCTCAATATCACCCGCTTCAATTCCCGAGCCCCATATTCATCGCTCGTCCCCTTCCGCAGCAGGAAAGCCCGCGCGCTATCGCTCACCTCGATCTCGAACGCCTTCTCCATCAGCCGATGCGCGATGTGCTGCTCCAGCGCCTCAATTTGTTGATCGACAATCGTCGCCAGCGCCTTCGCCCCCAGAGGCTGATACGTAATCACCGCATCGATCCGATTCACAAACTCCGGGGAAAACTTCCGCCGCACGGCCCGCATGCCGATCCCTTCCAGCTTGTTCGCCGCATCCTTCCGCACCCCCACCATCGTCTCGAACCCGAAATCCGGCCGAAGCTGTTTGCGCATCGCTTCCGCCCCCAGATTGCTGGTGAGGAAAATAATTGTTCGCTCGAAACTGACCGACGCATTATCGCCCAGCCGCAGCACCGCCTTGTCCAGCACTCCCAGCAGCAGACGCGTCATGCTCGGCGCGGCCTTCTCGATCTCGTCAAACAGCACCAGCGACAGGCTGCATTTGTCGCTGGTCACCGCGTTCAGTTTCTGTTGCGACAACATCGGCTGCGTCTCGCGATGCCCCAGATATCCAGGAGGCGCGCCGATCAGCTTCGCCACCTCGTGCTCCATCTGAAACTCGCCGCAGTCCACCTTCAACATGCTCTTCTCGGATCCATGCAAAGCCTGCGCCAGCACTTCCACTGTCCGCGTCTTCCCCGTTCCCGTCGGCCCCAATAACAGGAAAACTCCCACGGGCCGTCCCTCCGGGGCGAGCCCTGCCTCATGCATCTGTACATAAGGCACGATCTGCGAGAGCGCGCGTGGCTGACCCACTACGCGCTCCGATAGCTGCCGCATCAGATCTGGATCCTCGGCGCCCGCGCGCCGGGATTTGTTAGAGACTGGCGTTGTCCGCATTCGCCCGTAGTGTAAGAACCCCCAGGCGCAGTCGAACCCGCGCGAAACCGCTAACGCCTTGAAAACCGGACAGCTAACACGTCGCGAATTCGTGCACTCGCCCGCCCGTCCCCATAAGGATTATGGATGCGCGCCCGCCGCGCGTACTCCACCGGATCGTCCAGTAGCCGAGCCGTTTCCGCCACGATCCGGTCCTCATCCGTCCCCACCAGCGTGGCCGTTCCCGCCTCCACCGCCTCCGGCCGCTCCGTCTTTTCGCGCATCACCAGCACCGGTTTCCCCAGCGATGGACCCTCTTCCTGAACGCCGCCCGAATCGGTCAACAGAATATGCGCGCGCCGCATCAAATCGACGAACGCCACGTACGAGAGCGGCTCCATCAACCGGATATTCGGCACGCCGCGCAATTGCTCCGTCACCACGGACTGCACACTAGGATTCGGATGCACCGGATAAACAATCTCGACGTCAGCCCTCTTGGCGAGCCTTCGCAGCGCCCGGCAGATTCGAACAAATCCCTCGCCAAAACTCTCCCGCCGATGCGCCGTGACCAAAATTATTTTCTTGGAAAGATCCGCGTCGAAAGAAGGCAGCGAATCGCGAACGAACATCACCGCGTCGATCCCCGTATTTCCCGTGACGAAAATATCAGCGTCCGAAACTCCTTCCCCCCGCAGATTCGCAGCCGCCCCTTCCGTGGCCGCAAAATGCAGCGCCGCCAGGCGCGACGTCAGGACACGGTTCATCTCCTCCGGAAAAGGCTGCCGCAAATCGCCCGTGCGCATCCCCGCTTCGACATGCGCCACTGGAATCTCCTGGTAAAACGCCGCCAACGCTCCGCAGAATGTCGACGTAGTATCGCCCTGAACCACCACGCAATCGGGCTTTTCTAAATTCAAAACCGGCCCCAGCGCCGCCATGATTCTGGACGCCGATTCGCCCAGCGTCTGCCCCGCCCGCATCACATTCAGATCGTGATCCGGCCGTATGGAAAACGCCTCCAGCACCTGGTCGAGCAGCGCGCGATGCTGCGCCGTCACCGCCACGCGCGCATCGAAACGCGAATCTTCCCGTAAACATCGAATCACGGGAGCCAGCTTGATCGCCTCAGGACGTGTGCCGAAGACGAATAGGATTTTCAAATTATTTGTGGTCTTACTTATGTCGGTAGGTGATGCGGCCCTTGGTCAAATCGTAAGGCGAAAGCTCCAGCGTCACGCGATCGCCCGCCAGGACGCGGATACGATTGCGGCGAAGCTTGCCCGCCAAGTGCGCAAGCACGGTGCGTTCCTGGTCCAGTTGTACGCTGAACAGGCCGCTCGGAAATTTTTCAACAACAGTGCCGGTTACTTCAATGCTATCTTCTTTGCTCATTAGCCTCCAGATGTGATTATAACGTGATACGCTCGTGGCATTATGAGGAAAATTGCAGCTTTCGCACTGGTCGCGGCTCTGTCCGCGCTCGCCCAATCGCCCGCAAAAACTCCCGCCGAATCTCTAAAGCGGAATTTCGATTACATCAACAACAAGGTCCTCGAAATGGCGCAGGATTTTCCGGCCGACAAATATAATTTCAAACTAAAGCCCGAAATGCGCACCTTTGGAGCTGTCATCGTGCACATCGCGTCCGGCGATATTTACGCGGGTAAAGCCGGTATGGGCGAAAAAGTAAAGTGGGACGATCAGGAGCAGGACGCCTCCAAATATCCCACCAAAGCCGCCTGCGTCGAGCTCCTGAAAAAGTCCATCGCCGCCGCCAACGCCGCAATTAAGGCGAACCCCGAAGGCCCCGACAAGAATCTCCAGCCCTTCCTGTCGGTCCTGCAACACTCCTCCGAACACTATGGACTCCTAGTAGCCTACTACCGAGCCAACGGCCTGGTCCCCCCAGAATCCCGCCCCAAAAAATAAATGTCTTATCGGCGTTCATCCGCGTTCATCGGCGGCTCATATTTTCTTCTCTTACTCTCGACGTCCCTACCCGCCCAAACCGACGATCCCAACGGGAAATTTGAGCCCAAAAAATAATGCGCTATCAGCGTTCATCACTGTTCATCAGCGGCTTATATATTCTTCTCTCACTCCCGACGTCCCTATCCGCCCAAACCGACGACCCTCACGCGCTCCAGCAATTCCACGCCGCGTGCATCGCCGATAAATCCCCTCTCTGGGGCGTCAACCTCTGGGGACCCTTGATCCTGGTCGATCCCAACACCCGATCCGCCATCGCCAACCAGCCCGACCCCGACGGCAAATTCGAATCGCGCGATTCACTCTTCTACGGAACCCTCCCCTCCCAGTTCACCTCTTCCAACACCTCCATCGACTGGGGCGGACACCAGTGGGCCATGGTAATGCTCCCCCTCCCCGCCTCCCGTTTCGCGAGGATTCGCCTGCTGGCGCATGAATCCTTCCATCGTCTTCAGAAGCAACTCAACCTGACCGCGCTCGACCAGAAAAACGAGCACCTAGCCACCGAAACGGGCCGCGTGTGGATGCGCATGGAGCTGCGCGCGCTAGCCCGAGCCCTTCGCAACAACGGAGACCGAGCCTCCGTGCAGGACGCGTTAGCCTTCCGCGCGATCCGCCAGAAGCTCTTCCCCGACGCAAAAGTCCAGGAAGCCGCTCTAGAAATTCAGGAAGGATTACCCGAATACACCGGCACCGTTCTCGCGTTGAAAGACAGCGGCGAATCCATCGATCGCGTAGCTCGCGCAACGGAAGACTTCGAAGACCAGTCCTCCTTCCTGAGATCCTTCGCCTACGCCACAGGACCCGCTTTAGGTCTTCTCTTAGATCGTTACCAGCCCGACTGGCGAAAGTCCGTGACCGCTTCCACCGGCCTCGCGGGCCTGTTAAGTGCAGCCGTCGGCACACGCACCGGCGACCGCCGCGATCTATACGGCTACCAGTCCGTCGCCGAGGACGAACATGAGCGCGAAGCCCGTCACCAACTCCAGTTAGCGAAATTTCGAACGCTGTTCCTCGACGGCCCGACCCTTCAATTCCCCAAAACCGACGAACTCTATCGCAGCTTCAATCCTTGCAACCTGGTAAGTATGGGCGACCTGGGCACGGTCTATCCCACCGGAACCTTCACCGCCCGCTGGGGCAAGTTACAGGTACAAGATGTCGGAGCCCTGTTAAGCCCCGACAATCAATCGCTACGCGTAGTGGCACCCCAGGATGCCGCCGCGCGAACCGGCCCCGGTTGGAAACTGGAACTCAACGCAGGCTGGACGATTCGCCCAGCCGCCCGCTCCGGAGATTTCGAATTAGCGCCAATGCCACTCGTCCCGTAGCCGCCGAAGCTCCCGAACATCCTCCGTCAAAATTTCCCGCGCATGAGCGTCGAGCCGGTCGACATGCGTGATGTGTTCAATCTCCACAATCGTCGCCTCGATCCGCCCGCGATCCAACCGGTTCTGATCAAGATCCTTCCGCACATCCGCCAGGTTGCGTTCCGCCGCCTGATAATGTCCGCGATCCCCCTCTGCCCACGCATCCCAATGTTCAATACGATGCAAATCTTCCTGCGCTTTCCCGACCACCCGATGGGCCCGGTCCCAGTCGTGTTCCTGCGCGGAAACCAAAGCCGGAATAGCAAAACACAACGATAACAATGCAAGACTACGCATCTTTTCCTCCTTCCGGTCAGACTCCCGTCCCCCATAAGTGTTTCAGTGGGGCAGGTTCCCGACCTGCCCTCCGCGAGTCCCATTCACACAAATCGAAGTTGATACGCTATCCTGACTCCTGACCCGCATGGAACTCGTCACCGGCCACATCGGATGGATCGAAATCGTCTGCGGCCCTATGTTTTCGGGCAAAAGCGAAGAACTCATCCGCCGCCTCCGCCGCGCCCGCATCGCCCGCAAACGCGTGCAAGTCTTTAAACCCGCCATCGACGTCCGCTACTCCCCCGACGAAATCGTCTCCCATGGCGACCAGCGCATGAAATCCGAACCCGTCAACGGCGCCAGGGAAATCCTGGAAAAACTCGACTGGCGCACCCAAGTCGTCGGCATCGACGAATCCAACTTCTTCGGACCGGACCTGGTCGATATCGCCAGCCAGCTAGCCGACAGCGGCAAACAGGTCATCATCGCCGGCCTCGACACCGACTATTTAGGCCGCCCCTTTCCACCCATGCCGGATTTGCTCTGTCTCGCCGAATCCATCACCAAAACCCTGGCCATCTGCATCCGCTGCGGCAACCCCGCCAAACACACGCAGCGTCTCGTCGAGTCAGATGATCTGATCGTAGTCGGCGCAACCGGAATGTACGAAGCCCGCTGCCGCCGCTGCTTCGAACCCGGTGTTCCGAAACAAGAGGTTATGGAGTTCGCCAAGCCCGCCCGAACTTCCATGTAACTCAAAGAAGGCGCTTGTACGTCCAAGCCATTGAGCTACAATAAACTGGGGTAGATCCATGCAATCACTCTTGCCAAAAGACGACGAACCGATTAAGCCGATCCAGCCGCCGCAGCCTCAACAGCAGGCGCAACCGCAATATCCTCCACCTCAGGGCTATAACTATCCGCCGCCCAACTACCCTCCGCCGAATTATCCGCCGCAACAGACTTATCCGCCCCAAAACTATCCGCCCCAGGGCTACGCCCCTCAGCAGCCGCAACCCCAACCGCAACCGCAGCAGTCCGCTCCGGTAAACTATGGACCGCCCCCGGCCGGCTCGAATCTCAAAACGTCGATCCTGATGGGAGCCGTAGTGGCTCTGATCGCCGCTTGCGGCTATTTGTTCTACCAGGTGAGCGAAGTCCGCAGCCAGGTGGCCGAGACCAAGGAAGCGCTGTTAGCGGAAATTGAAAAGATCCACGAAACCTCGTCGGTGACGGTCCAAACCAGCAAGCGCAACATTGAGGCGATGGAGAAGTCGCTGGCCCAATCGCGGGCCCAGGCTGCGGCTTTAAGTGGCCAAGCGAAGATCGAAGCGGAAAAGCACGCCGATGAAATCGCTGTGAAACTTGAAAAAGCGCAAGCCGAGCAGGGCCAGAAAATCGGTGCCCTCGGCGCCGACGTTTCGCAAGTCAAAGACGTAGCCGCCGCGACCTCCACCAAGGTCGGCGAAGTAACCAACGAAGTCGGCACCCTCAAAACCGATACCGCAACCAACAAATCCGCGATCGAAAAAACCATCGCCGATCTAAAAAGTGCGAGAGGCGACCTGGGCATTCAGAGCGGCTTGATCGCCACCAATGGCAAGGAACTTCAAGCGCTGAAGCAATTAGGGGAGCGGAATTACATCGATTTTAAAGTCGCCACAGACAAACACAAGAAAAAAGGCGATCCTCCCGGAGAAAAGGTCGGCGATATTCGCGTAGTTCTGAAGAATACCGATCCGAAGAAGAACACCTTCGACATCCAGATCGTAGCCGACGACAAGACCATCCCGAAACCCAAGTCCACCGCGCTGGTGCCTGTCCAGTTTGTCCTTTCCAAGTCGGTCCTGCCTTACGAACTGGTGGTGATGGACGTAAAGAAGGACCTGATAGTCGGCTACCTGTCAGTTCCCAAGGTCCAACAAACCCGAGGCAGCAGCAGCAACTAGAATCTTAGCGAGCTTCGCGCCTTTGCGTGAAAATGTGTTTACCGCTCTGCCTCCAGCAGCGCCAGAGCGGCGAACCCGGTAGCAGCGTCCTGCATGAACTTCGTCATCATGGACCCGGCCGGATAATCCTTATTCATCGAAGAAGAGGCCCAAAATCCATATTCCCGATTTTGATGCGATTTAAGCCAATTTAAGGCTCTGTCCATCCCCTTATTCGATCGATTATGGTCAATTAAGAGTATGTAAGTCGCAAATCCAGTCGCATAAGCATCGCTTCCCGCCGACCTCGAAGGCCGCTTCCAGGGACCCAGCGACTCGATCGACCACCCCCCATCCGCCTCCTGCATCTTCCAGACTTCATCCACCAAACCCCGCTTGTCCAAAACAGCCTCCGGCATAGCCCAAAGCAGCATCAACCGGTTATGCAGCGGCTGTCCCGCCTGTTCCCGCTTCAAATAGTCAGTAAGCTGTGCAATTTGTTCACGATGCCGAGCCCGATGTTCCGCCGGGGCGTGCTTAACCGCGAGTGCCGCCAACGCCGCGCCATAGAAACTCGATTCCGGAGTCTCCCACGGATCCAGATCGAGGTGGAACCAGTTCCAAGCCCCTTTCTCTTTCCCCTCTGTGAGTTGCAGCGCCCACATGCGCTCGAGAGCATCCTCGTCGCCTAACAGCAGCGCCGCGTGAATCGCCTCCACGCCAAGCGATTGACCATGCAGGGGTTCCTTCGAAAACTTCGCCGGAAAAACATCGTGCAGAGGGATGCGAGCGCGCAGAGCGTCGCGCAAACCACTCTCATAACCAGTCGGCTGCGCTTCCCCCAGTTCGCGCCGAAGTGCCGGCCTCACTAGTAGATAGGTGACATTGGTGTGGCACGAAACACAAGGGCCGCCCGGCGTTTGCGCCGCCTTCCAGGCAAACCATTCTTTTTCGCGGCCATCAAGATAATCCGCGGCGAGCCGGGGGTTCCAATCCGCGCAGAGGCTAAGAAGAAGCAGAGCGTTGATCATCAACTGCCATTGTCTGATGGGCTTCCCGAAACCGTCGAGCAGATTCGGATGGAGAAACACCCAGCAAACGCCGGACATGATAAGACAAATGGCTCTGGTGCGAAAATCCGGTTTCCGCCGCAATGCGGCTGATAGGTAATTTCCCTTCCCTGAGAAGCATCTGTGCGCGATCGACCCGCCGTTGAATCACGTATTGGTGCAGCGGCAATCCCACTGATTCGCGGAACGTTGTCTTGATATGCGATACGCTGACGCCCGCCACCGCTGCCAGCTCCTTCAAAGAAAGATCCTGCGACAAATTGTCCTCTACGTAACCGATAACCTGTTTAAGCTGCGGCCCCAACCCGCCCTTGCAAAGCTCCGGCGCGGACCCCAACGAATAGCATTTTTGGAGATGCTCGGCAACGGATGAACCAAGGCTATCTAAATACAAGCGCCCATTGGGATAAGCGAGGTCCATCTCAAGCTTCATCATGCGCCCGAGAGCCTCCAGCCGGCGATCCCGGATCTGGAAACGGTTTAGAATCTCAACCCCCGGTTGATTCTCGACATCGAGGAGAATCACCCGATCGGTCTCCTTCATCTCCCAGCGGCTTGGAATTCCGGCAGGAACAATATCGATATCTCCATGAACGCTAAGGCCCCTATGACACTGCGACCCGCGCTTGCAATGAATGTAAACGGAGGGTCCGAAGTGAATCGCAACCACAGGATGATCGCGCGGAGGAAGTTCGACGACACCAGCAGGGTCAGTCCGAAAGCGCACCCGAGCGTTCATGGAGCGATTATCTCATGAGCTGGTGAAAACCAGAAAGCCCGTCTCCACGCCGCTCGCCTGGATCCGATTCCACATCACCCGAGCCCTGCCGGTAGCTTCCAGATGCGTGAAGTCTACCACTTGGCCGGAATGAAGCGATGCGCAATCGTGAGCCATCCGAAACCCGCTTGGGCTCACGTCCATTAATTTGCCATCGATCTCTAAAGGCTCCGGATCGGTGAATTTCACACGCACATTTCCGGACGCGGCGCGGCGAGCTTCACGGCGTTTTTCCGGCGCGGTCATAGTCGCACCTCCGTCAATCCGGAGTCGTAAACTTTCAGCTTGCGGCTTAATGTTCTCCGCGAGATACCAAGTTTCGCGGCAGCCTTCTGCTGATGGCCGTTAGTAGAGTGCAACGCATCGAAAATCATCTTGCGTTCCATCCCTTCGAGGCTGGTAGAAGCCTGGACCGCCGCAGGCTCGGGGCCAGCGGTATGAAGGGGAAGATCCTGTGCGCCGATCTCATCATCCTGCGAAAGGACGGCGGCGCGCATGACGACGTTACGCAGCTCCCGGATATTTCCCGGCCAGGAATGCCGCAGCAGAATGTCGATCGCGTCGGCCGAAAAATGCAGCGACGGATCGTGCAGCGCGAGGAAGTGCGTAGCCAAAGGCGCAATGTCTTCCACTCGTTTGCGGAGAGGAGGCACGCGCAAAGTGATCTGCGTCAGACGATGATAGAGATCAGAGCGAAAACGTCCTTCCGCGACTGCATTCTCAAGCTCCTGATTGGTTGCCGCCACGATGCGGACATCGACAGTGACCTTCTTAACACCGCCCAAGCGATAATACGGAACGCCATCCAGCACGCGCAGCAGCTTGACCTGCATCTTCATTTCGAGCTCGGCGATTTCGTCCAGGAAAATGGTGCCCTGATGCGCCAACTCGAACAAACCCGGCTTGTTGTTCGTGGCGCCGCTAAACGCGCCACGATCGTAGCCGAACAATTCACTCTCAATCAAATGTTCCGGCAGAGCGCCACAGTTCAAATCGACCCACGGCTTGTGGCAGCGATTCGAAAAGTGATGAATGGCCCTCGCCAGAACTTCTTTACCGGAGCCGCTCTCACCCAGAATTAGAACGGTGGCATTGGACCTTGCAACTCTTTCCGCCATGGACATAAGCTGACGCATTGTCTCACTGGCGATCACGGCTTTCATTCCTAAGAATATATGTGTGCAATCGGATATCATCGTTGAACTGGCCAGCTTCTATTTCGCCAGTATTTCAGTGATAGCGCCCTCAGCCGAACACCCTAGGACACCTCAGAAAACTCCCCCGGCCATTGAGACAGTTTGTCGCAAAACTATCTGGCCCTAAGGGCCATATTGTCCTCCTCCGTACGGAAGCACGATGCTAAGTATCTGATAAACATGGCTCTAAGCGACCCTCGATCGCCTGGACCACAACGTGCATCGAGAGGAAGCTCAAATGAGCTCGCTCACACTAGTCGTGCCATCCGGAACAGCCTCCCCGGCTCCGGAGCCGATTTTCAAGCCGCTCGCAGCAAAGGCGCGGCTACTGGTGTTGATCACGGGAATCCTGGGTTCGTTTGTGGTGGCAAGCTCGCTTTTTAGCTGGGATTCTGCGGACTTGCTGAAGTATATCGGCTTCCTGCTCATGGCGATCTTCTCTTCCCGCATGCGAATCAGCGTGCCGGGCATGCCGGGAACACTGAGCCTGAATTTCGTCTTCGTGCTGTTCGGATTGGTGGATCTGTCAGCGCCGGAGACCATCGTGATGGGCGCGGCAGTCACTCTGGTGCAGTGCTTATGGAGCACGGACCGCAAGGCGCGGCCGGCGCAAGTGGTCTTCAACACCGCGGCGATGGCCGTGGCCATCGCGATCACCGAACAGGTCTATCACTCACCCTGGCTCTCCGCTTCGAATGTCGATCCGGCGATCCGGCTTGCGGTTTCCACAAGCGCATTATTTTTCCTGAACACTTTACCGGTAGCGTTGGTGATCGCGCTGGCGGAGGAGCGCAAGTTCCGCGCCGTCTGGCGGGAATGCTACTTCTGGGCTCTGCCGTATTATCTGGGCGGGGCGGCCGTCGCGCAGGCGCTGAGCTACGCCAACAAGTACATTGGATATCCCACGGTGCTGCTCACCGGACCGGCTCTTTATCTTATCTATCGCTCCTACCGGCTGTATCTACAGCGCCTGGAAATCGAGAAAAAGCACGTCCAGGAAGTTTCCTCCCTGCATCTGCGCACCATCGAAGCGCTGGCGTTGGCGATTGAGGCCAAGGATCACACCACGCACGGGCATCTGCAACGCGTCCAGGTCTATGCCGTCGAAATGGCGAAGGATCTGGGGCTGAACGAGGAAGAATGCAACGCCCTGCGAGCGGCATCCCTGCTGCACGACATCGGCAAGCTGGCAGTGCCGGAGCACATCATCTCCAAGCCCGGCAGGCTGACCCCTGAAGAGTTCGAGAAAATGAAAATCCATCCCGTGGTGGGCGCGGAAATCCTGGAGCGCGTCAAATTTCCCTACCCGGTGGTGCCGATCGTGCGGGCGCATCACGAAAAATGGGACGGCAGCGGATATCCTTACGGCCTTTCAGGCGAAAGCATTCCGATCGGCGCGCGCATTCTATCGGTAGTGGATTGCTTGGATGCGCTAGCGACGGACCGGCAATACCGCCGCGCGTTGCCTTTAGAAGAAGCGATGAAAGTGGTGGTTTCGGAATCCGGCAAAGCGTTCGATCCGAAAGTGGTCGACGTGCTGACGGCGCGGTACGTCGAACTGGAACAGATGGCCCAGGCGAAAGAGCGCGCCAAAGGCAAACTATCGGTGGATGTAAAGATCGTAAACGGTGACTCACCCGGCACCGGCTTCGAAGGGACTCCGGCGGTACCCGCGGGGCGCAGCACCAAAGAAGGAGCGGTGGACTTCCTCACTTCGATCGCGGCGGCCCGACAAGAAGTGCAGGCTTTATTCGAGATTTCGCAGGACCTGGGAAACTCCCTGAGCCTGGATGAAACGCTCAGCGTGCTGGCGGTCCGGCTGCGCCGCATTATTCCTTTCTCCGCGTTGGCGATCTGGATTCGCCGTGAGAACGTCCTGTTTCCGGAGTACGTAACCGGTGACGACTTCCGGCTTTTCTCGTCTCTGGAGATCCCTGTAGGACAAGGTTTGTCCGGTTGGGTGGCGGAAAATCGCAAGCCGATCCTGAACGGCAATCCCTCGGTAGAGCCGGGATACTTGAACGATCCGGCGAAATTTTCGACGCTGCGGTCGGCCGTGGCGGTGCCGCTTGAAGGAGTAAGCGGCGTTTTGGGCGTGCTGACGCTCTATCATGCCGAGATCGATGCTTTCACCAAGGATCATCTGCGCATCTTGCTGGCGATCAGCTCGAAGATCGCGGTGGCGATCGAGAATGCTCTGCGCTTCCAAAGAGCGGAATCGTCGGCCACGACGGACTATCTGACCGATTTGCCGAACGCGCGTTCCCTGTTCCTGCACCTGGACGCGGAGCTATCGCGAGGCCGGCGCACGAACACTCCGCTGGCGGTGTGCGTGCTGGACCTGGATGGGTTCAAGATGGTCAACGACCGGTTCGGCCATCTGGAAGGCAATCGCGTGTTGCATGAGGTAGCGGCAGGTCTGCGGAATTGCTGCCGCGAGTACGATTACGTGGCGCGGATGGGCGGCGACGAATTCGTCGTGCTGCTCCCGGGCCTGAGTCCCACCGATGTGGAAGGAAAGATCACCCTGTTCCGTGAAGTGGTGGAGCAGGTCTGCCTGACTCTGTTCCACGAGAGTATGCTCTCGATCAGCATTGGAGTTGCGCATTTCCTGATCGACGGGAGCGACGCCGAACAGCTATTGGCGGAGGCAGATCGCCGGATGTACAAAGAGAAGCAGACCCATCATCCAGCGCGGCCGTCGATAGCGACTGTGCGGAACGAATGGGTAGCGACGATTCAGTAGCTCGCGCTTCTCGATCAATTAGAAAAACCGCTTCCTCCAGAGTTTTTCAGAAAGAGACTGCTGAAAAGAGTCGGGCAGATCGCTTCCTGCGGTCGCGGCTCGGAAGCGGCGGCACATTAAACGAAAACTCAACCGATCTCTTCGAATGGTGGCACAGACTTTAGTCTGTGATTCAGTGGCTCGCAAAGCGAACATTCCCTCCAGTCCGTAGTGGATTTGTGGCGCGATCTCAAGCCGTTAGCGTTTTCATGCGGCGTGGCTATACAACTGTCCGTTATATCGTCCAGGTGAGAGGGCGATACAGACATGGCCGTTGAGAATTCAAGACAACATCCGGATCAGCACCAACCTTGGGCGAATTGGTCTGAGGAACAGACGCTCCATATAGCGGTCTGTTACTCCAACCCTTTCCGCTGGCGGACCCGGCGGGAATTGGCAAACGATTGTATCCGTCACCTTCGGACGTCAGCCAACGTGTGCCTGCATGTGGGGGAACTCGCTTACGGGGATCGCCCTTTCGAGATTACGGATTCGGCACAAAATCCAAATGATGTCCAGCTTCGCACGAACCATGAGTTATTTCACAAGGAGAATATTCTCAACCGGATTATTCAGACTTTTCCTACGAACTGGAAATATGGGGCCTATATCGATGCCGATTTTCATTTGACGCGCCACGACTGGGCGCTCGAAACGATTCACCAGTTGCAACACTACGACTTTGTCCAACCATTCTCCTCTTATTCGGATCTTACCGGCGAAACCTTGGGGACAGGGCACCTGCCCATGCGGGTCAATAGTGGGTTTGCCTTCAATTACATCCAGAACGGGTACCGGCTTCCGGAAGGCTATGCGAACGGAGGGTGGAAAAAGCAGGGCGCAACGGCCGAGTGCTATTATGAGTCCCATTTCGGACCCGAGGCGAGCCGGCGCGGAGTGGGCGCAACGGGCGGCATGTGGGCCTTCCGGCGGGCCGCGTTCGATACCGTAGGGGGCCTGCTCGACAAGTGCATCCTGGGGCACGGCGATTGGTTTATGACCTTCGGCCTGGTGGGTGAGGAGGCTCCGGACATGCACCTCGGCAGCTATTCGGAGGACTATCGGGCGGCCATCTCCGCATGGCAAAGAAATGCCGCCAAGCTAAAGAAAAATATCGGCTATGTCGACGGGTTTGCGGTGCATCACTTCCACGGTTCGAAGGTGAGGCGGTCGTATTCGCATCGGGACCTGATCCTGGTTCAGAACCAGTTCGCGCCGTCGACCGACCTGCGCATGGACTGGCAAGGAATTTATCAGCTCACCTCGGAAAAGCCTAATTTAAGGGATGATATTCGGCGCTATTTCCTATCTCGGACAGAAGACGACCCGAGCCTGTATGGCTCAGAAAAACCCGTAGTTTGAGTTTCCAAGGAGAAGAATCCTAAAATGGCTTCACTACTATCTTGTGAAGCTTATCGCAGGTTTGCATCACTTGAAATCGCGGCTCCTACGCCGGTTGGCGGAGCTGATTGAAGATACGACGTCATTCGTAGCAGAACCCGTTAAAAAATAGGCCTTGACAGATTCGCCTCTTCTTCGCTAGTATCGATCAGGCGAATAAACAGCGAATTACAGGACGTCTGTCATGGCACTCTCTCCATTCATTGGTACAGCAGGTTGGTCATATCCGCACTGGAACGGGTTGGTTTATCCCAAGGTGTATGGAAGCGGCTTCCATCCCCTCGAATTTCTCTCGCGCAGGTTCGATACCGTCGAGATCAACAGTTCGTTTTATCAGCATCTTAAGCCTGAAGTCGTCAGGTTGTGGATGAAGAAAGTGGAAGCGAATCCGCGCTTTCAGTTCACGGCCAAGATGCACCAGCGATTTACACACTCAAGGGTGCTGGACGAGGCAGAAATCGCGGCGTTCGCCGAGGGTTTGCGGCCGATGTTGAGAGCAAAGAAGCTGGGTGCGCTGCTGATGCAGTTTCCCTGGTCGTTCCGTTTCACGGCCGAGAACAAGGACTTCTTCATCCGGCTGCGTAGAGCGTTTCATGAGTTTCCGCTGGTTGCAGAGATGAGGCACAGCAGTTGGATGGCGGAAGAAGCGGTCGGCGTGTTTCTGGACTATCGGGTCGGATTCTGCAATATCGACCAGCCGGAGTATACGCGGGCAATGCCGCCAACATCTTATCTGACCTCCGGCGTCGGATACGTCCGGCTGCATGGAAGAAATCCGCAGAATTCCTTGGGTTCGTTCAGTAAAGATTCTCAGAGGCGGCAGCAGCACGACTATCTTTATTCGGAAGCCGAGTTGGCGGAGTGGACAAAGCGGATCGAGCACGTCAGCCGGTTTGCCGATTCGACTTTCGTGATCTTCAATAATGACGCGCAAGGGAAAAGCGTCGTGAACGCATTGCAGTTGCAGGCCACGATGGGAGGAGGGCGCGCCACGGCGCCTAAGGAACTGCGGCGCAAATTCCCGATGGAGCTGGAGCAGTTCGGATCCGGCTATACAGAGCAGCAAAGCCTGTTTTCGGCGGCGTAAGCGGCCTGTTAGACTTTAGGGTTGGTGCCGTCGCTGCCCTTCCCTCTCCGTCTGGTTCGCAATCTGCTGCGACGTTTGAACTATCATCTGAGCTCGCGTGGCGAGGTCGCGGAAGAGTTCGACGCGGGTAAACTCGAAGCCAACGCAGCGGCGCTGCGCCAGTTGTCGGCGCCGGATGCGGGCGCTCGGGCTTATCTTGAGAAGCACGTGCCGAGGCTCGCCCGCACATTGGCGTTGGTGCCTCCGCCGCAATCGACGGGCAGGGTGTTGGAGCTCGGGTGCTATATGCAGATCACCCCTTTGTTACAGAGGGTCTGCGGATATAGGGAGGTGCGCGGGGGCTATTACGGACAAACGGGCAAAGTTGATCAGAAGTCAATCCAGTTTCCGGATGGGGAGTTTACGTGCGAAATAGATCACTTTGACGTTGAAAGAGATCCGTTTCCTTATCCGGACGGCCATTTCGACCTGGTGATCGCGGGCGAGATTATCGAGCATCTGGTTTACGATCCGATGCATATGCTGCTGGAGGCTCGAAGGGTGCTCGCGGACGGCGGGTTTTTGCTGGTTACGACGCCTAATGTCGGAAGTATTACGAGTGTCGCGAAGACGCTGGATGGGCATGATAATCCGCAGATCTTTTTTCTTTATAAACGGCCGGCGGAGGGTGACGAGCTTGAGATAGGACACATGCGGGAGTATACGGCGCATGAGCTGGGTGAGGCGGTCAGGGCCGCTGGCTTCGAGGTGACGCGACTTTTTACGACGTTCATCGACGAGTTTGCTTCCCACTTGCCTCTGCTGAAGTTCCTCGCGGAAAACGGCTACGACACGGAGAATCGCGGCGAGCAGACATGGTGTCTGGCCCGAAAACGATCGGACCTGCCGGTGGATCGGTATCCCTGGTTTCTTTATGTTCCGTAGCAGCTCGCGGTGGAGCTGGTGGATCGACGGTGCGGTGGTATTTGCGCTGGCAGCCGTGCTGGTGCTTCCGGTATTCCGGCTGGAATATCTCGACAATTGGAAATCGATTGAAGGCGCATTTGTTGCCGACGGACGCGCGCTCGCGGAGAATTGGCCGCATCATCTGTGGCAGCCGCTGTGGTATTGCGGTACCCGGGCCGATTATGTTTATCCGCCCGGACCGCGCTACGGAGTGGCTATTTTCTCCACTTTGCTGCGTGTTTCGGCAGTGCGCGGGTACCACTTCTTTATAGGGTTTTGCTACGCTTTCGGATTTCTCGTCTTGTATTTGTGGACTCGAATGGCGACCGGTTCGCGCGGGGCGGCGTGGTTCGCCACCGTGTCGATTGCGGTCGGCTCGCCGTCGTTTTTGGTGCTCCCTGACATTTGGAACGATTCTATGTTCCACGTCCCGCAGAGGCTCCACGCCCTGATGACTTATGGCGAGGGTCCGCATATTTCTTCCTTGGCGATGCTGCCGATCGCGTGGCTGGGGGCCTGGAAACGCTTCCACGGCGGAAGCGCACGCTGGCTGTGTTTGAGCGCGATCGGCATCGCGCTTACGGTGACCATCAATTTTTACGGTCTGACGGCGATTTCGATCACGATGCCACTGCTGGTGTGGGCATGTCTGCTGGAGCGTCCTGATTGGCGAGTTGTTCGCGACGCGGCGTTGATCGGCGCGCTGGGATGGGGGCTGACGGCGTGGTGGCTGGTGCCGTCTTACATAAAGGTCACTTCGAGAAATCTCTATCTGGTTTCGCCGCCGGGAAATTCGTGGTCGCTTCCGGCGCTGATCGTTCTTTTGGTAATTTACCTCGCGGTCAGCCTGCTGGTTCGGCGACTTTCTGGCTTTTCGGGGTACACGTTTTTCATTTGGAGCGGCTTGTGGTGGCTGGCCGTTTACATTCTGGGCTTTCGCTGGTTTGGATTCCAGGTCGCCGGAAATCCCATCCGGCTGGTTCCGGAAATGGACGTCTTTGCGATTCTGTGCTTCGTGCAACTGGCTGGAATTCTGTGGCGCTGGAAGCCGGCTGCGCGCGTCGCTCTGGTGGTGCTGTTGTTTTTCGCGTATCGGCCGAGCCGGCGGTATCTCAAGCACGCCTATCACGAGTTCCCCAAGGAGCCCAATTGGTCAGAACGCGTGGAATATAAGACCGAGACGTGGCTTTATGAGCATTTTCCCAATGAGCGGACGTTCGTCACGGGAACTATTCGATTCTGGTTTGACGCGTGGCACGATGAACAGGAGGCCGATGGCGCCGCGCAGCAAGGGATTCTCAATCCGGTGCTGCCGGGGGCGCAATGGCTCGTGATGCACGGGACTGACCCGATGGTGATCAAGTGGTGGCTACAGGCGCTGGGCGTCGATATTCTGGTGGTTCCCGGTAAGGATTCACAAGAGCCGTACAAGGACATAGAGGATCCGAAAAAGTATGATGCTGTGCTGCCTTTACTACGGGACGACGGCGAGGGGAATCGATATTATCGGGTGCCGCGCGGTTCGACCGGGATCGTGAGAGTGGTGGACCGGGCTCGGCTGGAAGCGGTGCCAGCAATTCGCGTCGAGGGTCTGACGACGCAGGTGCAGGCTTATGCGGAGGCAGTGGAATCCGGACCGGCGGGCGATCGTGCGCGGTGCAAGTGGCGAGGGAGTGATGCGCTGGATGTTACGGCTGACGTGGCTCCGGGCGAAGCTTTATTGGTGCAGGAGACTTACGACCCGAACTGGCACGCTTATGAAGGAGGTCGCCCGCAGGTGGTTCAGGCGGACGCGGTGGGCCATATGTTGATCGCGTTATCGCCCGGGACGCACTCGATCAGGATGGTGTTTGAGGCGCCGGCTGAAGTGATCGCTGGTCGGATTGCGGGGATTGTTTCTTTGCTGGTGATTGCCTTTGTAACGATGCGCCCGCGTTAAAAAAAAGAGGGCAGGTCGGGAACCTGCCCCACTTTCGCGGCCTCAAAAAAGGGACAGGTCGGGGACCTGTCCTACTGCTACTCGGCGAGCGTTTCTTCGGGACCCGGCTCCGGAGCTTCCGAAAGTCCGCCCGCGTAGAGCGCGCGCGTCTCTTCGTCGTAGCCCGGAATCGCGTCGAGCGCGGCGGCTTCCTGCTCCGCCACCAGCTCTTCTTCCACGTCCTCGCCGGCGATTTTTACGTTCCGGTAGTACAGCATTCCGGTACCGGCCGGGATGAGGCGGCCCATGATGACGTTCTCCTTGAGACCGCGGAGATAATCGACCTTGCCGTTGATGGCGGCTTCGGTCAACACACGCGTTGTCTCCTGGAAACTGGCGGCGGAAATGAACGAGTCGGTCGAGAGCGACGCCTTGGTGATACCAAGCAGCACCGTCTTGCCCGACGCGGGAGTCTGGCCGGCTTCAACCACGCGGTTATTCTCCGCGCGGAACTTAAACTTGTCGACCACTTCTTCCGGCAGGAATTCGGTATCGCCGATGTCGTCGACCTTCACCCAGCGCATCATCTGACGTGCGATGACTTCCAGGTGTTTGTCGTTGATGTTGACGCCCTGCAAGCGATAGACTTCCTGGATTTCGTTGACCAGGTATTTCTGCAAGTCCTTTTCGCCCATGACGGCCATGATGTCGTGAGGATTGCGGGGGCCATCCATTAGCGGATCGCCGTGTTTGACGCGCTCGCCTTCCTGCACGTTGATGTGAGTACCGCGGGGAATCGAGTATTCCTTCTGCTCGCCATCATCGCCGATGATGTAGAGCTTGCGCATACCCTTGGAGATTTCGCCGTATTTGACGATGCCGTCAATCTCAGTGATGACGGCCGTTTCGCGCGGCTTGCGCGCTTCGAACAATTCGACCACGCGCGGCAGACCGCCCGTGATGTCCTTGGTCTTGGTGGTGGCGCGAGGGATCTTCGCGATGACGTCGCCGGCATGAACTTCGTCGCCGTCCGACACCATCAAGTGAGCGTTCATCGGCATGAGGTAGCGTTTCTCCTCAGCTTTTGTTCCGCCCACGGGCCGGACCAGAACGGCAGGCACGCGCTTTTCGTCGGTCGAATCCATGACCACCCACTGGGAGCGGCCGGTGATTTCGTCGACCTGTTCCTGCATGGTGAGGCCGTCGGTCAGATCCTTGAAATGGACCACACCGGTGACGTCGGTCAGGATCGAGAACGTGTACGGATCCCATTCCAAAAGTACGGCGTTGTTCTTGACAGGCGCGCCGTCGGCGTAATGAATCTTCGCGCCGTAGACGACCTGATAGCGTTCTTTTTCGCGGCCCTTCTCATCGAGGATGGCGATGATGCCGGAGCGGTTCATAGAGATCAATTCGCCCTTGGCATTTTTCACCGTGACGACGTTGATGAACTTCACGAACCCGTCCGACTTGGCATCCTGCTTCGATTGTTCGGCCGAGCCGGTGGCCGTTCCACCGATGTGGAACGTACGCATGGTGAGCTGCGTGCCCGGTTCGCCGATGGACTGAGCGGAGATGATACCGACAGCTTCTCCGCGCTCGACCAGACGGCCAGTGGCCAGGTTGCGGCCATAGCAGAGCTGGCAGACGCCGCGCTTCGATTCGCAGGTCAGCACGGAGCGAATCTTGACGCGATCGATACCGGCGCCTTGAATCGCGCCGGCCAGATCCTCGGTGATTTCGGAATTGACCGCGACGATCAGGTTGCCTTCGTAATCGAGCTGATCTTCGAGAGCCACGCGGCCGACGATGCGGTCGCGCAGAGGCTCGATGATTTCGCCCGATTCGATGATCGGCTCGACGTAAATTCCGTCGCTGGTGCCGCAATCGGTTTCGGTGACGATGACGTCCTGGGCGACATCGCAGAGGCGGCGCGTCAGGTAGCCCGAATCCGCTGTTTTGAGAGCGGTATCGGCCAATCCCTTGCGGGCGCCGTGCGTAGAGATGAAGTACTGCAACACGTCCAGGCCTTCGCGGAAATTCGCGGTGATCGGCTGCTCGATGATCTCGCCCGAGGGTTTGGCCATCAAGCCGCGCATACCGGAAAGCTGGCGGATCTGCTGCTTCGAACCGCGCGCGCCGGAATCGGCCATGATGTAAATCGGATTGAGGTAACGGCCGGTGCGGTCGTCCTCCTCCATCGTTTTGAACATTTCTTCCGAGACGCGCTCGGTGACTTTCGACCAGATCTCAATGATCTTGTTGTAGCGTTCGCCGTGGGTAATCGCACCTTCCTGATACTGCGCGACCACTTCGATGACGGCCTTTTCGGCGTTGCGGACCAGGCCGGCTTTTTCGCTCGGCACGATCATGTCGTCGATGCCGATGGAGATGCCGGCGCGGGTGGCGTACAGGAACCCGAGCGACTTGACCTTATCCAGCATGGTGACGGTGATCGGCAAACCGTATTTGAGGTAGCAATATTGAACCAACTGCGCGAGGCCCTTCTTCTTGAGCAGGCCGTTGATGAACGGCATCTCATCGGGCAGAACGTCGTTGAGGATGACGCGGCCAACCGTCGTGTCCATGTACTGCTTCACGAACTCGATCGGCTCCGTGTGCATCAGGTTCTGGCTGTCGAAGGCCTTGGTCAGGTCGATGACCTTGCCGGTGTAGCGCAGGCGGATCGGCGAGAGTGTTTCGACCTCGCCCATTTCGAGCGCGATCAAAACGTCGTCGATCGACGCGAACATACGGCCTTCGCCCTTGGTTCCCGGACGAGCTTTCGTTAAGTAGTAGAGGCCGAGGACCATGTCCTGCGTCGGGACCGCGATGGGCGCTCCGTGCGCGGGAGAGAGAATATTGTTCGACGAGAGCATCAGAGTCGAGGCTTCGATCTGCGCTTCGGGCGAGAGAGGAATGTGGACGGCCATCTGATCGCCGTCGAAATCGGCGTTGAACGCGGTGCAAGTCAGGGGATGCAGCTTGATCGCTTTTCCTTCGACCAGCACGGGCTCGAACGCCTGAATGCCCAAGCGGTGAAGGGTTGGAGCGCGGTTCAGAAGGATCGGGTGATCCTTGATGACCTCTTCCAAGATGTCCCAAACCACTGGATCCTGCTGCTCGACCAGCTCTTTGGCCTGCTTGATCGTCGTGCAGTGGCCGCGCTGTTCGAGGCGATGATAGATGAACGGCTTGAACAGCTCGAGCGCCATTTTCTTGGGCAGCCCGCACTGGTTGAGCTTGAGTTCGGGTCCAACGACGATGACCGAGCGGCCCGAGTAATCGACGCGCTTTCCGAGCAGGTTCTGACGGAAGCGGCCCTGCTTGCCTTTGAGCGTATCGGACAGAGACTTGAGAGGGCGGTTGTTGGCTCCGCGCAGCACACGGCCGCGGCGTCCGTTGTCGAACAGAGCGTCGACGGCTTCCTGCAACATGCGCTTTTCATTGCGGACGATCACGTCCGGCGCGTGAAGCTCGATCAGCTTCTTGAGACGGTTGTTGCGATTGATGACGCGTCGGTACAGGTCGTTCAGATCCGAGGTCGCGAAACGGCCGCCGTCCAGCGGCACCAGCGGGCGCAGTTCCGGCGGAATGACCGGGATGACATCGAGAATCATCCACTCCGGCTTGTTGCCCGATTTGCGGAAGCTTTCGGCAACGCGCAGGCGCTTCGCGAATTTCAGCTTCTTCTGCTGCGAGATTTCGGTCTTCATCTTCTCGCGGATGTCGAGGCTCAGGCCCTCGCAATCCACTTTCTTGAGAAGATCCTTGATGCCTTCGGCGCCCATCATGGCGACGTATTTTCCGGCGTACTCGGTATCGAGCTGGCGCTTGCGCTCGTCGGAAATAACCTCGCCTTTTTTCAGGTCCGGCACTTCGCCGTTATCGACGACGACGAAAGCTTCGAAATAGAGGACGCGTTCCAGTTCGCGCAGAGTGATGTCGAGCAGGTAGCCGATGCGCGAGGGCAATCCTTTAAAGAACCACACGTGCGAGCAGGGGCTGGCCAGTTCGATGTGGCCCAGGCGCTCGCGGCGGACACGGGATAGAGTCACTTCGACGCCGCACTTGTCGCAGATCACTCCGCGATGCTTCATGCGCTTGTACTTGCCGCACAGGCATTCCCAGTCAGCGATCGGTCCGAAAATGCGGGCGCAGAACAAGCCATCGCGTTCCGGCTTGAAAGTCCGGTAATTGATGGTCTCGGGTTTGGTCACCTCGCCATGGGACCAGCTCCGGATTTTCTCGGGGCTCGCCAGCGAGATGCGAATCGAGTCAAAATCGGCGATCAGATTTGCACGGTCATACGGAGAAGAACGGTACATGATGTCTCCCAAAAATGGCCGGTGCCCAGTGGAGAGGAGCCCATGGACACCCGCCTGATCAATTTCTCATCAATACAAACCAGCCTACGGCTGCTTGCCACACCTAATCCGCTGCTAGAGCTGTATCCAGCTCCTCGGTCTGCTTCTTCATCAACTCGACGTCGAGGCACAACGACTGCAATTCGCGAATCAGAACGTTGAAGCTTTCCGGCACGCCCGGTTCAGCGGCGGCCTCGCCCTTCACGATCGCTTCATAAATCTTGGCGCGACCGTAGACGTCGTCGGACTTGGCTGTCAACAATTCCTGTAGAACATAAGCGGCTCCATAAGCTTCGAGAGCCCAAACTTCCATTTCGCCGAAGCGCTGTCCACCGAACTGCGCTTTGCCTCCCAGAGGCTGCTGTGTGATCAACGAATACGGTCCGATCGACCGCGCGTGAATCTTGTCGTCCACCAGGTGGGACAGCTTCAACATATAGATGTAGCCGACCGTCACGGGCTGTTCGAACGTTTGCCCGCTGATGCCGTCGGCTAACTGGACCTTGCCGGAGCTCGGCAGGTTCGCCGATTTGAGCTGGGCTTTGATGTCCTTTTCGGTCGCGCCGTCAAATACCGGCGTGGCGAATTTGACGCCCAATGCGTGCGCCGCCCAACCCAAGTGCGTTTCGAGAATCTGCCCGACGTTCATACGGCTGGGAACGCCGAGAGGGTTCAGGACGATCTCGACCGGCGTTCCGTCCGGAAGATACGGCATGTCTTCCTCGGGAACGATGCGGGCGATGACGCCTTTATTTCCGTGGCGGCCGGCCATCTTATCGCCGACCGAAAGCTTGCGCTTCATGGCGATATAGCACTTGACCTGCTTGATGACGCCCGGAGGCAGTTCGTCGCCTTTGCGCAGCTTGGCGATTTTCTCGTCGGTGATTTTTTCGAGCACCGCGATCTGCCGCGAGGTCATCTCTTCGATCTCGTCAACCTGTTCGTTGAGCCTCGGATCTTTGTTCGCCAGCTTCATGCGCTTCAGGTCGCGCGCGCGCAGCTTTTCGATCATGTCGCGCGTAAGATCGGTGCCCTTGGCCAGCAGTTTCTTGTTGGTCTTCTCATCATGCAGATCGGCGAGAAGCTGTTTGCCGTCGAGCATGTTCGAGAGGCGCTTGGAGCGCTCGTCATTGAGAATGCGTTTTTCGTCTTCGAGGTTGCGGCGGAGACGCTCTTCCTGATTTTCGAGAATCAGTTTGGAGCGCTCGTCTAATTCAGCGCCTTTGCGCGAAAAGACTTTGCAGTCCACCACCGTACCTTCGATTCCCGGAGGGCAGTACAGCGACGCGTCTTTCACGTCGCCGGCCTTTTCACCGAAAATCGCGCGGAGCAGTTTTTCTTCCGGCGTGAGCTGCGTTTCTCCCTTCGGAGTCACTTTGCCCACCAGAATGTCGCCCGGTTTGACCGTGGCGCCGATTCGAATGATGCCGCTCTCGTCCAGGTTACGCAGGAAACCTTCGGCGATGTTTGGAATATCGCGCGTGATTTCCTCGGGTCCCAGCTTGGTATCGCGGGCATCGACTTCGAATTCCTCAATGTGAATCGAGGTGTAGTAGTCTTCCTTGACCAGCTTTTCGCTGACCACGATCGCGTCTTCGAAGTTGTAACCGCGCCAGGGCATGAAGGCGACCAGAACGTTGCGGCCTAATGCGAGCTCGCCCAGTTCGGTGCAAGGCCCGTCGGCGAGCACGTCGCCTTTTTTGACCTTCATTCCCTGCATGACAATCGGTTTCTGATTGATGCAGGTGTTTTGGTTGGAGCGCTTGAACTTGGTCATCGTATAGATGTCGGCGCCCACCTCGCGGGAAAGCTGTCCTTCCTGGACGTTGCCTTCCACGCGCACGATAATGCGCTCGCTATCCACCGAATCGACGATTCCACTGCGTTTGCAGAGCACCACGGCGCCGGAATCGCGTGCGGTCACGCGTTCCATGCCGGTTCCCACGTAAGGCGAATCGGCGCGCAGCAGAGGAACAGCCTGCCGCTGCATGTTCGATCCCATCAACGCGCGGTTGGCGTCGTCGTTTTCAAGGAACGGAATCAGGCTCGCCGCGACCGATACCAGTTGCTTCGGGCTGACATCCATATACTCGATTTCGCCGACATGTTTCAGCACGAAGTTACCGGCTTGCCGAGCGTTGACGAGTTCGGCCGTAATGTAACCTTTGTCGTCCATCGCCACGTTGGCCTGCGCAATGATGTATTTGTCTTCTTCCCACGCCGACAGATAGTCGCAATGGGCTTCGTATTCGAGCGTGCCCTTCTTGCCGCCGGCGTTCTTGATGGCTTTCTGAAGCTCGGGATGCAGCAGAACCTGACCGACCTTGAGTTCGGTATCGCCGGGGTTAAGGATCTGCACTTCGTCTACTACGTGCCCGTCTTTGACGCGTCGATACGGGCTTTCAATAAAGCCGTATTCGTTGATCCGCGCAAAGCACGACAAAGAGCTGATCAGTCCGATGTTCGGACCTTCCGGCGTCTCAATCGGGCAGATGCGGCCGTAGTGAGTCGGATGCACGTCGCGGACTTCGAATCCGGCGCGCTCTCTCGACAGACCGCCTGGTCCAAGGGCCGAAAGACGGCGCTTGTGCGTGATTTCCGACAAAGGATTGGTCTGATCCATGAACTGCGAAAGCTGCGACGATCCGAAAAATTCGCGGATCGCGGCCATCACCGGCTTGGCGTTCACCAGGTCGTGCGGCATGGCCGTCGACATTTCCTGGTAGACGGACATTTTCTCTTTGATCGCGCGCTCCATGCGCACCAGGCCGATACGGAACTGGTTTTCGAGCAGCTCGCCCACCGCGCGAACGCGGCGATTGCCCAGGTGGTCGATGTCGTCCACCGCGCCGATGCCTTTGCGGAGCTTCAGCAGGTACTTAATGGTGCCGATAAAATCGTCGTGATCGAGAACCCGGCGGTCCATCGGATTCTTGTTCGCCGTCACCGGATCGCTGAGCCACGATGCCGGCGCGTAGTCGGCCTTTTCGTGCAGCTTGATGTTGAACTTCATGCGGCCGACGCGCGAGAAATCGTACTTGCGCGGGTCGAAGAACATCCCTTGAAATAGCTGCGTGGCGGTGTCGACGGTCGGAGGATCGCCGGGCCGCAGCTTGCGGTAGATTTCGAGCAGCGCGTCGTTTTGCGCCTTGACGCCATCCTTCTTAAGCGTCATGGAAATGACGTTGCCTACGTCATCGAGCTCGGGGAAGAAGATGTCGAACGTGGTGATTCCTGAATCCATCAGCTTCGAAATGATCGGAGCCGTCAATTCGTGATTGGCCTCGATCAGCACTTCGCCGGTATCCATATCCACCACGTCGGCCGCGACGTACGCGCCTTCGAGATCGTTCGAAGCTACCTCTACCTGCTCGATCTTATTCTTCTGAATGTCTTTGAAAACGCTGTTGGTGATCTTGCGGCCCTGCGGAACTACCTGTTCGCCCGATTTCGAATTGATCGCGAACGACAGCTTGTGGCCGATGATGCCATCCTTAACTTTGCCGTCCTTTTCGCCGACCCTCCAAAATAGCTTCTTGTCCTTGATGACGATGTCGTTGGTCTTGTAGAACGCCCGCAGAATCTCCGCGTCGGTTTTCAGGCCGAGAGCGCGAAGGAACACGGTGCCGTAGAACTTGCGTTTACGGTCAATGCGGACGTGCAGCAGGTTTTTGACGTCGTATTCGAATTCCACCCAGCTTCCGCGGTAGGGAATGATCTTCCCGAGGAAGTAGCCTTGCGCCTGTTGGCGCTCGAAAAACACGCCCGGCGAACGGTGCAACTGCGAAACGATGACGCGCTCCGTGCCGTTGATGATGAACGTGCCGTTCTCCGTCATCAAAGGAATTTCGCCGAAGAAAACTTCCTGTTCCTTGATGTCGCGAATGGTTTTGTTGCCGGTCTCCGGATCCTTATCGAAAACCGTGAGCCGGATGGTGACCTTCAGCGGAGCCGCATAGGTCATGCCTCGCTCTTCGCACTCGGTCACATCGTATTTGAGCTGCAATCCCACGGGATCGCCGCAGCGGTTGCAGAAAGTAACGATGTTTTTGTTAAACGTTCCGCAGCGATGGCAGAGCACATCGCCCAAATGAAACGGATCCGTCTTGATGGTCGCGCCGCACGCGGGATTGCGGCAGGTGGAGCGCAGATGGTGCAGCCCCTTCAGGTTTCCGCACTTGCACTCCCAGTTGCCGATTGCATAATCGACAAATTCGAGCTGGCTCAGGCCGCGAAAATCGGAGATCGGAAAGACGCTCTTAAAAACGCTTTCGAGACCGGTGTCGTCGCGCTCGCTCGGCAGCAGGTCCATTTGCAGGAACCGCTCGTAGGATTTTTTCTGGACCTCGATCAGGTTAGGGATCGGGATCGTAGTTTTAATCTTCGAAAAATCGACTCGCTCACGATAAGAAACATGTTCCGGGGTTTGCATGATCCAAAGTCCTCAGTTCCGATCGGACGCCGGCAGGCGGTCAGGTTGCCGCCGGTAAATCAAAACAAAAAGGCCCGACAGTGTGAGTACACTTCGGGCGAGGTATGTGCGCGCAGGGCAAAGCCTAGCGGTAGTTCAGACGAACTGCCGTGCAGATCGCGGAGTTCCAAATTCACTTTTGCCAGGTACGGGGCCTTCTCCAGTTAATCAAATCATAACAAACGCCGTTTCCGTAAGTCAAACGGCGTCATCTCGAACGGCCTCGCGCGGATCGGGACGAAATCCGAAGATCCCCTCCTTCCGCGCATTTGGCGAAAATCTGGCTTACGCTGCGCGCAAAAACGCCTTACTTCACTTCGACGGAGGCACCGGCGTCGACGAATTTCTTCTTGATCGTCTCCGCTTCGTCCTTGGTCACGCCCTCTTTGACGGTCTTGGGCGCGCCATCGACCAGGTCCTTGGCTTCTTTCAAGCCCAAGCTGGTGACTTCGCGAACAGCCTTGATCACATTGATCTTATTGGCGCCCGCGGCGGTCAGAACCACCGTGAACTCCGTTTTCTCTTCGACGGGAGCCGCCGCAGCCGCGCCGCCGCCCGCTGCCGGTGCCGCCGCGGTCGCTGCCGCCGCAGAAACGCCCAGCTTCTCTTCCAGCAACTTAACGAGCTGTGATGCCTCGAGGAGCGTCAGCCCTTGAATCTGTTCCGCAATCGCGTTGATGTCTGCCATTTCCCTTATCCTTTGGTTCTAATTAGCTCGAAAACTTGTTTTCTTTCACACCCTGGTCCACAACCACGGCCAGGTTCCGTCCAACCCCACTCATCGCCGAGACCAGCCGTTGAGCCGGAGCCTGGATCAGATACAGGAGCTTCGCGTAAATCTCTTCTTTCGGAGGCAGGCTCGCCAGAGCCTGGATGCCGGCGAGGTCGACCACCCGGCCCTCCACCATCCCCGCCTTAAACGTAAAACTCGGATTCGCTTTCGCGTACGTCGTGAGCGCCTTGGCCAGCGCCACCGGATCGCCCGACGTGTACGCGACCGAGCACATGCCTTTCAAATCCTTCAACAGGTCGCCCGCGGGAATTCCCTCACCGGCCTTCTCGCCGATGCGATTCTTGATGACCTTATAATTGGCGCCCGCGCCGCGAATCGTCTTGCGCAGTTCAAAATCCTGACTTACCGTCAGTTTTTCGAAGCCGGTCAGGAACACGTTCTGCGCCTTGGCGAGCTGCTCGCGCAGCGCCTCCATGTCCTTCTGTTTTTCAGGTTTCTTTTTCATCTGGGATCCTTATACGGTCTTCGCGTTGAACGGCGTCACATCCAGAGCCACGCCCGGGCCCATGGTCGAACAGACCGTCACACTCTTCACGTACTTGCCCTTCGCAGCGGAAGGCTTTGCTTTGATCACGGCATTCAGCAGCGTGGTGGCGTTCTCGACCAATTTATCGGAATCGAAGCTCGCCTTACCGAACGGAACGTGAATTACGCCCGTTTTATCGACGCGAAACTCGACTTTACCGGCCTTGACTTCTCGAACGGCGTTCGCGACATCGACTGTCACCGTGCCGGTTTTCGGGTTCGGCATCAGCCCGCGCGGCCCGAGGATCTTGCCCAGCTTACCGACGCCGCGCATCATGTCCGGCGTAGCAATCACGGCATCGAAATCGGTCCAGTTTTCGTTCTGGATCTTGGCGACCATATCGTCGCCGCCCACCAAGTCCGCACCGGCTTCCTGCGCCTCGCGAATCTTGTCGCCCGACGCGATGACCAGCACTTTCTTCGACTTGCCTAGACCGTTCGGCAGAACCACGGTTCCGCGCACCATCTGGTCGGCGTGCTTCGGATCGACGCCTAGCCGGAGGTGCAATTCGACGGTTTCGTCGAACTTCGCGAACTTGATTTTCTTGACGAGGGGAACGGCGTCGTTGAGAGCGTATGGTTTCGTCTCAACCTGTTTTAACGCAGCAGCGTACTTCTTACCTGTTTTGCGGCTCATGTTTTTGTATGGTCCAAACGGCCCTAGTCACAGTTCTAGACCAGGAGCCTCCCAAGGGAATATGAATCTATAAGGTAACAAACTTGCTCAGGCGATGCAAGTGGGGTCTATTTATTGACCGCCTCGCGGCACTTTTCGAACAACTGGAGCAGCGTGTCCACCTGCTCCTCCGGAGTTTTCGGCGTCTTCCCGCCGAATCCCGCTCCGCTCGATGTCTTTCCCATCCCGGTGGTGGTGCTGATAAATCGCATCAATTCCAGTGCGACCTCATCCTTGCTTGCACCGGTGCGTGGAGGTGTTTCCTTGTCGTCCGTCATATAATCACTAAGGTAGCTGATTTCAGCCATACATGCCCACTGACGCGCGCCGGCTGATCCGCAAGATGCGCGGTGGAGCACAGGCGCATTTGCTAGAAGCCTCTGACGGCCATGCCTACGTCGTCAAGTTCATCAACAACCCGCAGCATCGGCGAATCCTCGTCAACGAGTGGATTGCGTCGGTATTCCTGAATTTTCTAGGTATCTCGACGCCGGCATCGGCCATCGTCCGGATATCCGCAGAGTTCCTCGCTGCCAATCCCGAAGTGAATTTGCAACTAGGCACCCGTACACAGTTGCCGACCGTAGGCTGGCATTTCGGTTCTCGCTACCCGGGAGATCCCGCGCGCACGGTGGTCTACGATTTCCTGCCCGATAGCATTCTCGACACCATCGAAAATCCGACGGATTTTCTCGGGGCACTGGCGTTCGACAAATGGATGGGCAACGCCGATTCGCGCCAAGCCGTATTTTTCCGCGCGCGCTTGAAGGAATGGATTCCGGGCTCTGAAGCGCACGGACTCAAAATGGGCTTCGTAGCGCAGATGATCGACAACGGCTTCGTCTTCAACGGTCCACATTGGGGATTCGCCGACTCCGCGGTCCAGGGTTTGTACTTCCGTCCCAACGTCTACCGCGGCGTGCGCGGCCTGGCCGATTTCGAGCCGTGGCTGGCGCGCATCGTGAATTTTCCCGAAGAGGTTGTCGACCAGGCGGTGAAAGCGATTCCGCCTGTGTGGCTCGAAGGAGAAGAAGAAGCGCTCGAAGTGCTGCTGGCGCGTCTGCTAAAACGGCGGTCGCGCGTGCCGGATCTTATCGAGGATTCCTTGCGTGGGCGCGTGAATCCCTTCCCGAACTGGCGCTAACATGCATGTGCATGCATGAGAACCACGATCGAGATGAAACCTGAGCATCGGGCGCGAATCCTCGAACTGGCCGCGAATCGGGGCAAGAAAGGTTCTCGACGGTGACCGAAGCGCTGGAACTCTGTCTCAAAGCTCAAAATGACCGGAAGAAGGCGATTCGGGGCGCCTTCGCGCTAAATGGATCCATGAAGGAGACGGAAGCCGCTGAGCTCGCGACGCGAACTGAGAACATTCGCGCAGACTGGCGATGACCATTGCCGATGCCGCCAGTGAGATTCGAAGAGCTCTCGATCGAGCGGGAAACACCATCGGCATGGCTGACAGTTTGATTGTCGGTATCGTGGTCAGCAACGGCGGTGCCCGCTGACGCGGAACCGCCGACACTTCGAGCGAGTTCCCGGCCTGGAACTTGCGTGAATTTGAAATTTTCAAAGAACCTTTAAAAAAGTATCGGGCGCGCCCTTTAGCCAGGATTTAACGTCACCTAGCCGAGACGTCCGTTTATTTAGCCCGCAACGGCGAGGGATCGGTCGTGTACCGACGGACATCCACCGCACAAACGCCTATCAGAGCTTGTTCTAGAATTGCCCCTACTGGCGGGTTCCGTTCTCCGGTGACAGAGCACATGAACTCCTTGCCTATAAATTACTCGGAGGGCTGTTCCATCCAAGGTGGTTGAAAGTGCAATGTGCTTGAAAAGAGTCAAATTAGAGTTGCGCGGGGCGATGTCTCTCTCTTCGGGCGAAGCCGTTACAATACCAGACATGTCCGCTGGCATCGCGCTAACTGCCGCCGCGTTTTTGTTGCTTCCCGCCGTGAGGGGCCAGAACCCGGGCAGCATCAAGTTCGAAGTCGCGTCCGTGAAACTGGACCTTCGCGCCGATGGGCCTTCGCTCATGCGCGGTGGTCCCGGAACCCCGGATCCCGAGCGGATCACGTACGAGCGGCAACGCTTAATACGTCTCCTTCACGCGGCCTACGGGTTCGAGTTCGATCAGATTTCCGGGCCCGATTGGATGTCAGACAATCTTTACACGATCGCCGCGAAGCTCCCTCCAGGGACTACGAAGGAGCAGCTCAAGTTCATGTGGCAGAACCTTCTCGCCGAGCGCTTTCACTTGAAGACCCATATCATCCAAAAGGATTTCCCTGTATACGAGTTATCGGTAGCCAAAGGCGGGCCGAGGTTCCACGAGGAGCCCGGCTTCCCGGTGCCGCGCCCCGGCGAGAACTGGGCTTTTCGACCGGCGCCACGAGATATTCGGCTGAGGTTCCGAGAGTGTTCGATGGCGGACTTCGTCCAGCGCCTCGGCTGGCCGCTCAGCACCACCGGCTTGGGCGGGCTAACGGTGGGACGGGTTGTGAACAAAACCGGGCTCGAAGGGTCGTACAGCTTTACGCTGGAGTTCGCCGGTTCTTGGGGACCAGGCGGCGCATTCCCGCCGCCGTTGCCAGACGGACAAACCGACACGGCTTCGAACCTGTTCGACGCGCTCCGGCAGCAACTGGGCCTGAGGCTGGACGAAGGAAAGGCTCGGTTAGACGTGTTGGTCGTCGACCATGCGGATAAGGTCCCGACTGAGAATTAGCCGAGGGGATGAAGGGGCACTTCTGGCTGTCCCTTCAATCCCCCGATCCCCTTCAATCAAGGCTCACGCCTGATATTATTGGTGCAGGTTGATCAAATGGCAAACAGGGACAGCTACATCGACTGGACTGGATGCGAACTGGTTGAGAAAATACCAGGTAAAGTCTCGGGACGGCCGGTGATACGCGGCACGCGCATCCTGGCGGATACTATCGTGCAAGACGCCGAGCTTGGTTCTCCGCTGGAGGAAATCCACGAGAATTATCCCGACCTGCCGCTCGCGACGATTCAACGGCTCATCTCGTTTGCCCACGCGCAATCAAGACAATCTGTTTCGTGAGAGTGTTGCTGGACCACAATTTGCCACACAAACTGAGGACCTGCCTCGGTGGGCATGATGTCGTGACAGCATCCTACATGGGCTGGGGCGAACTGAAGAACGGTGAACTCTTGAAGGCGGTGGAAGAGGACGGCTTTGACGTTTTTGTGACGGGCGATAGAAGCCTTATCGATGAGCAGAACATTACAAGCCGTCGGGTGGCTATCGTAGCCCTGTCCGCGAATAACTGGCCAATCATAAAGAGCTACATTCCGCGGATTCTTTCCGCAATCGATAACGCTATCCCAGGCTCTTTTCAGGAGGTCGAATGCGGAGTCTTCGACAGAAGGAAAACATAGGCGAGGAAACAAAATGAACCGCTGCTTCTTCTGCCTCGTCCGACTGGATCTTTCTCTAAGCTTTCTTTGTCGCGCTCGCATTTTCCGCCGCCGTAGAAGGTGGCAGTTCTAACGCCGCACTCGAGGATCAAATCGCGAACGCTTTCCTCTCGATTCGAGCCGAGGCCCATCTTCCCAAGCTTTCCCGAATAAAATATCGAGAGGACCTCCAGGGATGGACTTGCACCGCCGCTGAGCGAGGCACGTCTTTGAACCCTTGGATCTATAAGGCGAGCGATCCGCTCTTTAGCCCTCAATTGCGCCAAAGAGCTCTAACGAGGCAAGATCCGAACGACCGCCCCCCAGCCGCGCGGTTCGCCGTCGCCGTGTGGCCTGCTCGGGACGGCAAGGACGTATTTAGGGTGGGAATTAACCTTTACTTTTCCGCGTGGCGGGAGTTCTTCGGTACACACTTTACGGACGACGTCTTTTCTAGAAACAACGCCCGCTAGACGAATACCTTATAGCAGGCACGCGCGGGTGGGGCGCCTCGCAATTTGACGGTCGCGGTATTGTAGAGATATTACGCAATTATGGGTGCAACTTTGACGCAGACCCGGTCGGCTGAATTTCGCGAGGCGCTGGAAAATCGCGTCCTTGTAGCGGACGGAGCCATGGGGACCATGCTCTATCAAAAGGGCGTCTTCATCAACCGCTGCTACGACGAGCTCAATCTATCGCTCCCCGCCCTGGTGCGCGACGTCCATCAGGAGTACATCAAGGCTGGTTCCGAGATCCTCGAAACCAACACGTTCGGCGCGAACCGCAAGCGCCTCGCGGCGTATGGATTCGGCGAGAAGGTTCGGCTGATCAACCAGGCTGGGGTGCGGATCGCCCGCGAGGCTGCTCGGGATCAGGCTTTCGTTGCCGGCACCGTGGGACCGTTAGGCATCCGTTTGGAGCCCCTTGGTCCGACGAGTTTTGAAGAAGCCCGAGCGATTTTCCGCGAACAGATCGAAGCGCAGGTGGAAGCTGGCGTCGATCTGCTGATCCTTGAAACTTTTCGCGATTCGAATGAAATTCGTGAGGCGATTTTCGCCGCGCGCGAGGCCGCCGGAGACGACATCGCCATCATCGCGCAGGTCAGCATTGAAGACGATTGCCGCCTCCGCGACGGCACATCGACGGAAGATTTTACGCGCCGCCTGGATGAGTGGCCTGTTGACGTGATCGGCCTAAACTGCTCGTCCGGTCCGAAGGTGATGCTCGAGGCGATCGAGAAGATGATCGGTTTCACGAAGAAGCCGCTCAGCGCGATGCCCAACGCGGGCTTGCCTGCGACCGTCGAGGGCCGCAACATTTATTTGTGCTCGCCCGAGTACATGGCGCAGTACGCGCGCCGGTTCCTGATGGCCGGGGTTCGCATCGTCGGAGGATGCTGCGGCACCACGGCCGCGCATATCAAAGAAATTCGCAGCGAAGCGCGCAGTTTGCAACCGGGGCACAGGACTCTCGACGTCAAGGTGCAGGAGCCCGCGACGCACGCCAAGTCGCTCGAAAAAGTTCCCATCGCGAAAAAGAGCGTACTCGGAGGAAAGCTCGCCGCTGGAAAATTCGTCGCGTTCGTCGAGATTCTTCCCCCGCGCGGCATCGACGCATCGAAGGAGATCGAAGGCGCGAAGCTCTGCAAGGCCGCGGGCATCGATTGTATCAACGTGCCGGACGGTCCGCGGGCCAGTGCCCGCATGAGCGCGCAGGTCACCTGTCAGCTTATTCAAGAACAGGCGGAGATCGAGGCCGTCCTTCACTTCTGCTGCCGGGACCGGAATATTCTGAGCATCCAAAGCGAATTGCTGGGCGCCTATGCCGTCGGCGTAAAAAATCTGATCTGCATTACCGGCGATCCTCCACGCATGGGCACGTACCCCGACGCCACCGCGGTGTTCGACGTCGACGCGATCGGCTTGACTAACATCGCCAATAACTTAAATCACGGCCTCGATCTGGGCGGCAATCCCATGGGATCGCAAACAGCCCTTCTGATCGGTGTCGGAGCGAATCCGGGCGCGCTCAATATGGATGAGGAGCTGAAGCGATTCGAATGGAAAGTCCGCGCTGGCGCTGAATACGTGGTTACGCAACCCGTCTTCGATCTCGACCTGCTCGAAAATTTTCTCAAGAAAACCGAGCATCATAAGCTCCCTTTGATCGCCGGCATCTGGCCGCTGACCAGCTTCCGCAATGCCGAATTCATGGTGAACGAGCTACGTGTGCCAGTGCCCGACGAATACATGGACCGCATGCGACGCGCAGAATCGGCCGAGGCGGCGCGCGCCGAAGGAATCGCGATCGCACGGCAGATGGTCGAGCGAGTCCGGCCGCTGGTGGCAGGCGTCCAGTTGAGCGCGCCCTTCGGACGCTATCAAATGGCCATCGAAGTCGCCGAGGCCCTCGGGTCGCGCCTGTAAAGTCACTCAGAAGAGTGGTATCAGTAATAATGATCAGGATTACCCTACCGCTAATTCTCCTTTCCGCCCTCCTACCGGCGCAGACCAATTCCATGTTCACGATCAGCGCTACCGGCACGGTTACCTCGGTAACAAATGGCAAGGGGGTGCTACTCACCGGAACGGCTACTTTGACCGGTTTCGGAACCGCCCAGCTAACTTCAAACTTCACGATTCCAACCTCAGGGGGAATCGTGGCTAGCACCCCCATCGCGGCTACCGCGGTCTTGGTTTTTAGCACGGGGGATGTGCTCCTCGGACAAGTCGTTGTGCCGGCCGGCTATTTCATTCCGCAGTTGGGCCAAACCACGTCAGCGGCCGCATCGTTCACCATCGCCGGAGGCTCGGGAGAGTTCGTGAACGCGAGCGGATCGTTCCCGAATCTGACGGTCAACGCCACCATCACCGGGAACGGTGCCACTGTTCTAGGATCGGGGAGCGGAACCGTTCTGACGCCATCCGCGCACACCGTCGGGACGCCTTCCTACTCCGGCTCTTTCGCGCACTTCGCCTCCGGCGCTGGATGGGACACGATCATCACCCTGGTCAATAAAGGCACCGCAAATGCACAGGCTCAGGTAAACTTTTACAACGAATCGGGTAGCCCGGCGACGCTGCCGCTCGACTTCCCTCAAGGCGGCGCATCGTCCACGAGCGCCCCTACCTACTCACAGGTCCTTAAACCCGGCGCAGTCCTGGTCATCGATAGTCAGGGAGGGGCGACCACCAGCGTGGGATCGGCGCAATTGCTTTCCGACGGCAACGTCAGCGGCTATCTGATCTTCCGTTACCTGCCCACGGTGCAGGAAGCGGCGGTGCCTCTCCAGGTGCAGAATTCATCTACTTACACGCTTCCGTTCGATAATACCGGTGGCATTTCCACAGGCATCGCACTGTCCGCGACATCAACCACATCGACGGCGGTCCAGGTTCTGGTGCTAAACGATGCGGGAACCACCATCGCAACGGATACCATCACATTGCCTGGCCTCGGTCATACCTCGTTCGTGCTGGGAACCCGCTATACGAGTACGGGGAACGTTCGCGGCACGATCCAGTTTCAAGCGCCCCCCGGAGCCGAGATCGGCGTGATCGGAATCCGCGCTTTGGCCAGCGGCGCCTACACCACCATTCCTCCGATTGGGAATTGAACCGCAAACCGGCTACACTAATTCGGTGGCAACCGATCTCATCGAGATTGACGCCGAGCGTCCTTCTGAAACCGCGATTGAACGCGCCGCCGCTGCCGTGCGCCGTGGCGAGGTAGTCGCCATCCCGACCGATGCTCTCTATACGCTGGTCGCCGACCCTTTAAATCTACACGCCGTCGGGCGCGTTTTCGCCGCCAAGGGCCGCGATATCCACCGCGCCCTGCCGCTGCTGGTTGCCGACGTGATCATGGCCGAGGAACTGGCCAAGGAAATGTCCGCGCGTTTCCGCCTGCTGGCGCGCTACTTCTGGCCCGGCGCGCTCACGATCATCGCCCCGGCGTCTTCGAGAGTCCCTTTGAAAGTCACGGGAAACACGGGCCGGATCGCCATGCGCCAATCGAAATCGAAGGTCGCCAACGCGCTGCTCGAACGACTCGCGCAGCCCTTAATCTCGACCAGCGCGAACCTTTCCGGTATGCCGACTTGTTCGAGCGGCATCGAATGTTTCGGCATGATGGACGGCCGCGTCGACCTGGTCCTTGACGGAGGCCTCGCCACCGGGACGGGTGCGACCACGGTCGATGTGACCGAACCGTACTGGCGCATTATTAAGGAAGGCGGCATCGCTGAAAAAGAGATCGCCGACGTCCTCAAGGGGACTTAGCGCCTCCTCCTCCGCACCTTTTCTACGATCAGACCGATGAACAGCAGCCAGAGAGGCGCCCAACTATACTCCGGCGAGAGTACTGCCGTGATCATGCAAACTCCGAACACCAGTGCGGTGGTCGCCACCCGCATGCCAAGAAAATCCGCTTCGGGCGACGCCGTCTCCATCAGCAAATCCTTCCGCCGCGCATATCGCCAATGCAGATTCAGCAGCAGCGCGATCGCCAGCATATTACCGAAATAAAAAAGCTGAGACACCGGGTGCATCAGCAGATGCCCCATCAATCCCGCCGAAAACGGCAGCAGGGATACGAACATCAGGAACAGCAGATTCACCCACACCAGGAACGGATTCACGTGGCGGATAAAGTGAAATGTCAAATGATGCAGGAACCAGAATCCGCCCGCAATCAGAAATGTAACCACGTACGTGAGGAATTGCGGCCGCAACCCCAGCAGTTGCCGCAGCATCTCCTCGTTCGAATGTTGATGCTCCGGCACCTCCAGTTTGAGCACCAGGAGCGTCATGGTAATGGAGAAAACGCCGTCGCTCAGCGCCTCGATGCGCGATTTACTTAGAGTCAGCATAACTTTCTTTGGTATATGATCGAAAATAGTAGCAGGAGATTACAAATATGCCTTTATCGCGACGGCAACTCTTTATGGCCCTCGGCTCGTCGACAGCCTTGGCGCTGATCCCGGAGCTTCAAGCCGCCTCCACCGTCCGCATCGTCGAATTCGACAGCGCCGGCAACTCGAAGGGACCCGAAACCGTCGAGAAGGTCGTCAAATCCAACGCCGAATGGAAAAAGCAGCTCACCGCGGAGCAATTCGACGTCACCCGCCGCGAAGGCACCGAACCCGCCTTCACCGGCAAATACGCCAAAAATCACGACGCCGGGCTCTACCGCTGCATCTGTTGCGCGACTGCCCTGTTCAGCTCCGATACTAAATTCGAATCCGGCACCGGCTGGCCGAGCTTCTGGGCTCCCATCGCCAAGGAAAACATCACCACCAAGACCGACTACAGCTACGGCGTTCGTACCGAAGTAAAATGCGCCCGCTGCGATGCGCACCTCGGCCACGTCTTCGACGACGGCCCTAAACCCACCGGCCTGCGCTATTGCATGAACTCCGCCGCTCTGAATTTCGAACCGAAAGCAAAGGGATAATTATGAAACTTCTAACCACTCTGCTCTGCGCCGCCTGCCTGATGTCCGCCGGCGGCAAGCTTCCCTCTCCGGCAACCGATGTAAAAGCTCCAGACCAGAAAACCGCCACCGCTGTATTCGCCGGCGGCTGCTTCTGGGGCGTCGAAGGAGTCTTCGAAAAAATCAAAGGCGTCTCGAACGCGGTCTCCGGATTCGCCGGTGGCAAGAAAGCGCCCTCCGGTGGCTACGAAGAGGTCAGCACTGGCCGCACCGGCCACGCCGAGTCCGTACAGGTCACCTACGATCCTTCGGTGATTAGCTACGGCCAACTCCTCCAAGTCTTCTTTTCCGTCGTCCACGACCCCACCCAGCTCAATCGCCAGGGTCCCGACGAAGGCACGCAATACCGCTCCGCGATTTTCTACACCAATGAGGACCAGAAGCGCGTAGCCGAGGCCTACATCCAGCAGCTCACCGACGCAAAAGCGTTCAAGCACAAGATCGTAACCCAGGTCGCGCCGCTCACCGGCTTCTATCCGGCCGAAGCCTATCACCAGCACTTCCTGCAACACAATCCGACCTATCCTTATATCGTTTACAACGATCTTCCGAAGATCCACGAGCTCGAAAAACAGTTCCCGGAATTGGTCGCGAAATAGTTATAATTGGGTGGAGCGCGGGAGTAACTCAGTGGTAGAGTCACAGCCTTCCAAGCTGTTGGTCGCGGGTCCGATTCCCGTCTCCCGCTCCATTTTTCAGTAAGTTGCGCATTGGTCCTCTTAACCTTTGTTCAAACTTCGTTCAGTTGCTTTTGGCTGTGGAGGTGTTTCGGCCCTTCGTGTTGATGGGTCCGAAACATCGCCACGTCGAGATTTTCAACAGCAGCGCGACCCGCGCATTGCTGACTTCGCTCTTGAACCCGAATTCTTGGAATGGGAGTTCAAAGCAACAATGAACTCTTGTTGGTCTTGCGCGACTTAAAGAAAGCCCTGCTTAACACGAACATCGCTTTCTGAGCTATAAACGCCGGCATCATTTACTACTGAAGAACCCGGCGAAGCGATGTGTCGGCCGGAAAGCAGAACGGACAACTCAATTCCAAAACGTTACAGGACGGTTCTGTTCTGTGGGATACCGGGCACAAAGTGGAGTTTATGCACGCATGAGACCAGCCATGCAAGATGGCCGGCATGAGCATTCGGCTGGCGGCAGGCGAGTATCGCTCCCGAACTTAGGCATCGTCGATCAGATGCTAACGAACGATCAGGCGCAGCCAAATTATTTCGGTAGTTGTTACCATCTAGCGGCTTCGGTTATGCAGGCGTGAATTTCGCCAGCCTCTTACAGCCACACACTGCTGGACATTGATTGCCGGGCGGCGGACGCGTGGGGATCAATGGTGGCTGAGCTCGTGTAGTGCCCGGCTAACGGGAATCGAAAGCGTTAGCGTTCAGCCTAGTTCGTTTCAGTTGGTGCTAAGTCGTACCAAATGGGTTCGGTTCGTCCCAGCGGACCAGTTCTCCGCCCCGTATGGACCGGTGACGTGGTCTCCCGGTGGTCTCCAGCTGCGGTTTTCGGCGACCTTGAACGGGTGGAAGACGCCTACTGCCTACGTGGGTTGTAGGCCTCCTTCGCCATACGAATCAAAGATTCGAACACGTTGGAGCTCTTAACCAGAGTTCGAATCGCAGTCGAGACCCTTTCGCCGCACGATCTTCGTCTGGCGTCGAAGCAGAACTGAGCGGCCGCAGATGTGCGCCACTGATCCATACCCGTCCTGGAGCAGATCGTCGATCATTGCAAGATTCCGGGTTATCAGCCGTTGGAACGTTGCAGCAGGAGGCCGAAAAAAGAATACGTTAAGAAAACAAACAAACCGATGGAGATTTCGCTCTTTCCTGGTGGATCACCAGTCGCAGAAGATCATGAATAAGCTCCTATCAGCAGATCCCAGACGCATCGGCCGTCCGGATGTGCCACCCACTTCGGATGCTGTCGACGAGGAGCGGGTGGGCGGAACGCTCGACGAGCTGAAGACAGATCTGATCTCGATACTTGGCGAGGATCTCGTGCGGCACCGTATCAGCGACTTGGTGCGTTACGCTTCGGATGCCAGCCCTTACCGATACATTCCGACCGTGATTGTCCAACCAAAGAATATCGATCACGTAGCCGCTATCTTTCGATATTGCGTTGGAAACGGGTGCCATGCGACGTTTCGGGCCGGTGGGACCAGCCTGAATGGCCAAGCTCAAGGCGACGGCATTCTCATCGATGTGAGGCAGCACTGGAGTGGCTGGACAGTCGAGGACAAGGGATCACGGATTCGTTGCAATGTGGGCACGACGCTTGGCCGTATTAATGAAGTATTGAAACCCTACGGTCGCCGCATGGGCCCGGATCCGGCGAGCATTAACGCCGCCACAATTGGTGGCGTACTGGCCAACAACGCTGGTGGTATGCGTTGTCGGCCGGAGATCGATTCCTACCATTCGATCGTTGCCATGAAAATTATTCTTACCACCGGCACGATTGTCGATACCGAAGACCCACACGCCGAGGAACATTTCGCTGCCGCCGAGCCAGAAATGGCGGCGGGGCTGATGAAAATCCGTGACGAACTACTTGCGGATCAGGACGTCTCGGCCCGAATCATTCGTAAATATGAGATGCGGAACACCACTGGATACGCCATTCATGCATTTCTCGACGGTAAAACGCCGGTAGAAATCTTGCGTCGCTTGATGGTTGGGTCAGAGGGCACGCTCGGCTTCGTAGCCGAGGCCGTCTACAAGACTTATCATTTGCCTGCCAAAACGATGGTCGTATGGCTACCATTCGAAACAATCGACGCAGCGGTCGAGCAGGTCGCTAAGCTGGTCGAACTAGGAGCGCAGGCAGTCGAGCTGATGGTTGCTTCAGCGTTGACCGCGGCATCCAGGCTGATAAGAGGAACACCAAAGTATTGGAAGGATCTCGATCCGAAGAACGCGGCGCTGCTGGTCGAATTCGGCTTGGAAAGCGACCGGGAATTTGAGGCGATCGAGAAGCGGGTCGGGGACGCCCTGCGCGATGTGGCGATGCTGCAACCGTTGGAATTCACTCGCGATGCGGAAGCAATTGAGCTTGCGTGGCACGTTCGTGATGGGCTCCTCGGCATCGTCGGTGAGGCGCGTCCGCAAGGGACGAGCCTGATAATCGAAGACGTTTACTTTCCTCCTGCACGCCTTGCGAATGCTACACGTGATTTGCTCGCGCTGCTCGCCAAACACGGATACAACGCTTCGGCGGCGGGACATGCCGCTTACGGAAACCTGCACTTCGTGATGATTGCACGACTGAGTGAGGACGCCAGCCGTCAGCAGTACGACCGCTTCATGCGAGACCTCGTCGAGTTGGTGGTGGATAAGTATGACGGCTCTTTGAAGGCGGAGCATGGAACGGGACTCAACATGGCTCCCTTTGTACGGCGCGAATGGGGCGACAAGCTTACTGACCTGATGTGGCGCGTAAAACGCCTTCTCGATCCGCACGGAATTCTCGCGCCGAATATATTGCTGAGCCACGATCCAGAGATTCACCTGAAGAACCTCAAGACCACCCCGGCGATCGAGGACGTTCATCATGCTTCTCACTGTATCGAGTGCGGCTTCTGCGAACCGGTGTGCCCAAGCCGCAACGTGACAGTCACTCCCAGACAGCGCATCGTACTTCGTCGCGAGATGTCCCGGCAGCCCGAATGGTCGAAGCTTCTGACCCAACTGCAGCGTGAGTATGAATACGACGCGATTGAGACCTGCGCAGTTGACGGAACCTGCGCCGATGTCTGTCCGATCGGAATTAATACAGGCGCTCTGATCAAACACCTCAGGAAGATGGAAAACTCCACAGGCGCCGAGGAAGTTGCGCTCGATGTGGCTCGCAAATGGGCCGAGGTGGAGAAGCTGGCGCGTCGTGGCGTCAATGCAGCCGACATCGTGCAAGCAATCGCCACGCCCCATTTGCTCGAGGCCCTGACGGACGTGGCGCGCGGCCTTGTCAGCAACGATTTGGTTCCCACCGTGGCCGGCCCGATGCCGCACGCCGCTCCTGCTAACCTTCCCGCAACGAAACGCTCGGGCGCTGCGGCCGCATATTTTCCGGCGTGCATCAATCGGATCTTCGGCCGGGACAACTCCAAGCCCGCCTCACCCGCTCTGCCGGAGACGTTCGTAACCCTCTCGGAACGAGCGGGCAAGTCTCTCTGGATTCCCGATGACGTGAGAGGGCTTTGCTGCTCGACGCCCTGGAGTTCCAAGGGCTACAAACGCGGGCAGACATGGATGTCCGAACAGATGAGTGACGCGCTGTGGCGCTGGAGTAACGGAGGGAAGCTGCCCGTCGTGGTGGACGCAGCTTCGTGCACGCTCGGTCTCAAAGACGACATATTAGAGCATCTCGACGATGAACGCAAGGATCGCTTGAAACGAATCACCATCATCGATTCGATCGCCTGGTGTAAAGAGCTTCTGTCCTCACTGAGGATTAGTAAAACGATCCCAAATATAGTCGTGCATCCTACTTGTTCGACCACACACCTCGGACTCACTGAGACGCTCGTGGAAATCGCCAGCGCGTTGGCTGACAGGGCTGAAATTCCTTTGGGAACGACTTGTTGCGGAACTGCGGGCGACCGCGGCCTGCTGCATCCCGAGCTGGTCCACTCCGCCACGCGTGACACAGTCGTACAAATCCAGAGTTCCGATGAGGACACCTGCTTCGTCTCTGCAAATCGGACCTGCGAGTTAGGCATGCGCCAGACTACCGGCAGAGTATATGAGTCTTTCATCTACGCGCTTGAGGAGGCCTCTCGCCCCTCATGAGCTCCTCCAATTCCACCAGGCGAAGAATTCGATTGACTCCGAGCTGAGCAGCACTTTATGCGCTTCATCCATTTCGAAACAGGTGAAACCTCAGGGATTGCCACGGAGGAAGTCTCGGGCTGGCATGGGCTCAAGCAAGGGGACAGCGGATTTCCAGGCACTCTGCCCGAGCTGATCGCAAAAGGCGCAGATCTGTTGCATATTGGCAGAAGCCTCGGGCAATCGCCGACAATCGACCCCAGCGCAGTGCGGCTGCTGCCACCGGTACCTGTACCGCCGAAAATTCTATGCGTTGGTCTTAACTACGATGATCATCTGCAGGAAAGCGGGCTGAAGAAGCCGGCCTACCCCGAAATCTTCGCCCGTTTCGCGACGAGTTTAATCGCCCACCAGGAGCCGATCCGGCGGCCCCGCGAATCCGTCGCACTCGACTATGAAGCCGAGCTGGCCGTAGTAATCGGCAAGCCCGGGCGCCGTATCTCCCAAGGGCACGCCCTCGATCACGTCGCGGGCTACTCCCTGTTCAACGACGCGACCATCCGCGATTTTCAACTCCGTACGCCACAATGGACGATCGGCAAGAATTTCGATGGAACCGGATCGTTCGGCCCGTGGCTGGTGACGCCCGATGCCGTGCCGCCCGGTGCCAGCGGGTTGCGCATCCAGGGCCGTTTAAACGGCCGTGTCGTGCAGGATTCGCGTACAGACCGGCTCATCTTCAATGTTCCGGCGCTGATTGAAATGATCAGTGTTGCGATGAGTCTGGAGAGGGGTGATGTAATCATCACCGGAACGCCGGGTGGCGTCGGTGCGGCGCGCAAGCCACCCGTTTTCATGCAACCCGGCGATATCTTCGAAGTCGAGATCGAGCATCTCGGTGTCCTGAGCAACCCCGTGCAGGAAGGCTGAAACGCCTGCAGGGCAGGAGCCGCAATGTACAACGTCAGCACGTGGCCGATGTCGTAAAGGAACGAATGGGAAGACGTAGATGAGATACGCCGACTATAAGTGTTTCCGGTTCGCGTTTGATTCTGGAGTTGCGTTCGTTAGCATCGATTACCCGCCGATAAATCTACTTGATGACACGCTTTCGAAGGAATTCGACAGACTCGGCAGGGAACTCGAGACGGATGAGAGCGTCCGGGTTGTGGTATTGCAGAGCGCGATTCCCGACTTCTTCATGTGCCACTCGGGCTTACGCCGGGTTGGAGCCGCTCCCAAGACCGTTTCCCATACGAGCGGCTTTCGTCTGACGCAGATGATCGGCGAGCGGTTCAGGAACATGCCTAAGGTCACCGTTGCCAAAGTCGAGGGACGGGCCCGGGGCGGAGGAAGCGAGATCGCGCTTGCCATGGACATGTGTTTTGCCGCCGTTGGCAAAGCGATCTTCGGCCACCCGGAAGTGGCAGTTGGGCTTGTTCCGGGCGGTGGCGCTACGCAAAGGTTGCCGCGCCTCATCGGGCGGGGACGCGCCTTGGAGGTGCTCCTGGGTTGCTATGATCTCTCGGCGGAGCTGGCAGAACGTTACGGCTATGTCAATCGAGCGTTGCCCGCGGATGAGCTGACGCCTTTTGTCGAGAAACTGGCTCACCGTATCGCCTCTTTTCCTGCGCACGCCATCGCTCACGCCAAAACGGCCGTGGATACTGGGACATTCAGCTCCATCCCAGAGGGGCTCCTGGTGGAAGCCCATGAGTCCGATTTGAGTGTCGCCAACGAGGTAACGCAAGCGCGCGTGGCGGAAGCATTAAAGATCGGCGCCGAAACTTATGAAGGGGAGCTTGATATGGACTATTTATCAAAACTCTTTCTGATAGGACCCGCTGACATTTGATCGACGGGTAATTACAAGGGGAATCCTGAAGAAGCTGCACAAACCAAGAAGAAATGCCGATCGATCCCGAAGTTCTCACATGATCAACTGCGAGATTTGACCTTCCGGCGCCGATTTCGAGTGGAATCAGTGTTTGTTTTGTGGCTCCGCGGCATCCGAACCACAAACTTGACAGTTTTTTGGAATCTGGAACTTACTGATTCTCCAGGGCATGAGAAGTCGCCAAAGGCCTCAAAAGCAGGCCCGTGGTACGAAATCGGTACAAAAATCTTCCTGTCCTCCGATGCGAATGGCGAGATACCGAAGGGCGCCCCTCAAGATCAGCGGACCCACTCGACGGTGGCCGCACGCCAGCTTCCGTCAAGAATGGCCGGTTTGGGCCAATATAAGTCGAAACATCGGGTTGAAAGGGCGGCTCCACTTGCGCCATTCCGACTCGAGGCCGGATTCCCGGAGCCTAGGACCTCGGCTGCCCGCGTCTGCGCTTGTTTCTGAGCGCGCTCGATGAGCGCCTTTCCAAGGCTTCGACGTGCTTTCAACCCATCTGCCAAAGGGGCCGGAGCGGTCCACTTCTTGTCAAGGAACAGAACGAAGATTCGCCAAATTCCGCCATCGGATAGGTGTATTCGTCTGTCGACACGTCGACATGACTTCACGATTGCAAATCGACAAGTCGCCCTTATGCATGCCGACACGAAGATCATAGCGGTGGAATGGCAAAAGGGAGCAGCGGCAAGAAAACGACCGCCATGGATCTGGCCCACGCCTTTACGGTCAGCGGCTACAAAACGTTATGCTCGACCTCGATTCCGGACATCCGCCGCGGAGTGGAGAGACGCGCGAGCATGCGCAGTCGTATATATTCGCCGTAAATGTTCTGCGACGTCGTGCGGAAACGCATAGGGCACGAGATGCTTACAGAGTGTTGACTAGCCGGTGGACGCGGATCTATGGGTCGCCGAACGAATCGCCCAGAAACCCAATCATACGGATCCGGCCTCAAGGCTGGCCGTTGATTACAATCGACTATTGGTAACAAGCATTCCCAATGTTCCGTGGCGGTCGCCGCGTTGAGTCTGGGTTGTGGAATCTACCCGATTTTTCGGAGAGCCAAACATTAGCGGCCCCTTCGTAGTTAACACCAAACAACCGCGTCTTCGGCGGGGTCGTTGGTCCCGTAAGATCCCGGCCTGGACGTCATCGTTGCCCCGCGAGTTCGCTCATGCGAGTTTCCCACCTGTCGCACAACGCGATGGCCGACTGTGCGCGGGCGTATCCGGCTGGTCCCGACATCCGAGCGCGAGGCATCCGCTCTATCACTTTTTTCAGATCGAGAGTGCCCTCCAAATGAAGAGTACGCTCCCAGAGCCACCAGCGCATATGATCCTCGATCTGGTAGTCATTGAGCACGCTACCTCCGACACCGAAACTCAGCTCGGTGGTAACTACCTGGTGAATCCAACCGGCTGGGAAATATAACAGCTCGCCGCCTCGTACGGTTCCTTCGTAGCAATCCACTTGCGCCAGTAGCGGAAATTGATCGAGCGAATGGAGGCGGGGATCGTAGAACTGCTTGAAGACCGGGTCGAAAGCAACCAGCGCACTATCCGGCCGATAAAATCGCCAGGTCTTGGACCCGGCAATCAGATACATCCAGCCTTGCATACCGTAGGCGTCCAGGTGGAGCGAGGTGACAGAGCCGGCGGGTGAGAGTACCAGGCTTTTTTCCAATTCGTCACGGTTAGCGGGCGCGCCCAAAAACCAGTTTTGCCTCAGGAACGGGGGTACATGGACAAGATTACCGAGTGGCGTGCCGGCGATATAAAAATCGACGACGTTGTGGCCGACGGCGTGACCGCCCCGCATTCCAGCCAGCACATCGGCTGCGGCCACTTCCTGGTAGCCCGGCACAGTGGAACCGTAGACATGAATCCGAGCATCACCAAGCATATCTGCAATCCTGTCAAGATCCAGGCTCGCGATTGGGTGCGCCGGTCCGAACAGGCCTCGAACGATCAGTGGTTCGGAGGCATTGCGTTCGTAAAAGGCTGCTGCGTCATCGCCTATTTCGCAGGCGGAAATAGTGCGAATTTCAACAGTTCGGGTTGCCGCGCTTGCTTGTATCATTGGGGTTTTTTAACGATACCCCGTCAACGAGGTTGAAACAACATGTTCTCCCATGTTTTGCTATTGCCGCGGACGCGCAACAATTCGCTGCTAAGACAGGCAGCAGGACGCTAGACAGCCTGCCGGTCGAAGAGCAGCTTAAACGAGAAACTTGATCTCACCGCAGGGCAATCAAGCCCATCCTGCAGCATCTACGCGACGCCTCGCAACCTGCCGCAGTGCCCGGTGGTCCGATTTCAGTCTCGCCATTGCGGGCATGCCATGGATCGTCCCGACGAAGAACTTCGCCAGCGCGCTGGCCTCCGCCCCGTTGGACAGTTCGCCGCCGCGCTGCCCCTGATGCAACGCCTCGGCGAAAATGAATTCAACCTCTGCCTGGTTGTCCTCGAGGAACCGGGCGATCTTTTCCTCATCTACTGCGCGTTCCATGCTGCGCTGAGGAGCAGGCAGCCGCACGCATGTTGCTCCCGCGATTCCGCCGGCCGGTCCGAGCAGAACCCGGGTGAACCCCTCTTTTGCCGTCGGCGTGGAAGTCAGCGTCTCGCGCAGCGATAAGTTCGTGCGCTTTTCGATAATGCATCGAGCGGCTTGACTTTGCGGCGTCACCGAGACAAAAGTGCGGGTAGGGGGTACGGACGGCCCTGCCGCGCGCATGCGGATGAATCGGACAACTCTCGTGGCCCGGATGAAGAAACTTGGTATCGATCCCCGCCATTAATCCTGATATTCGATTGTACCGAGACCGTCAAAGCCGCTTTGACACTCCCGACCCTCCCAGACTTAATCCCTCGTCTTGCTTTGAAAACAGGGCAGTTCTGGCCACTGGTCGATGGTGGGTGGGTTGCGTTTTGCCAAGTTAAGGATAGGTGCGGCATGTTGAAGATCACGGTTGTGGAGGACCAACGCCGGCGCCGATTAATCGTTGAGGGCAAGCTTATCGCACCTTGGGCCGCTGAGCTTTCGACGACTTACCAAACGGTTAGAACAGATCTTGAAGATCGCGAATTGATTGTCGATCTGAGGAGCCTAACCGCGATCAGTCCGGAGGGCGAAGAGGTACTGCTCCAGTTGATGAGCGAAAAAGCCAAATTTCGCTGCGGCGTGTACGTGAAGGAAGTCTTGAGGCAACTGGCTCGTAAGACCCGCGATAACCTACGGGAGGCCGCCGCTGAAGATACGGATTCTGAATCGACTCCAAAAGAATGACGACGGCCGTGTGTCACCATCGCCTTGACAGTTTTGACACTGGGCTGTTCCATGATTATCCGGCCGTTTGGCGTTTCAATGGTATCAAGCGTTTGAACGATTCTTAGACTTGGCATGCGGGTTGCGCTAGCTCTGTTGAGTGGTTTCGGCAGCATCCCCAACGGACGCGATTATGCCTGCAGCGGGAGCGGGATTGGCGCAATTCAATGCCAACATTTCGAACCCGTCATCGCTGGACGCTTACAGCATCCGGCCCGATCACGCCGTCAGCGTGAAAATGCATCCGCCTTTCAGTCCCAGGCGCGAGTGAGGGCGAAGATTGTGGTTTGTAACTACGATTCTCAAGGTTGTTTGATGGCCAAGCTTCGAAGAGCACGGGGCGGTCCGTTCGCCCGAGGCGCGCGGCGGAGGGTCGGGCTGTTCGTGAGTCTGCTGATCGGCTTCGTCGGTCCGGCGCGTGCGATCGACCTGCCGGAACCGGTCGGCTATGTTCGCAAAAACTTCACTGTTGAAGATGGGCTTCTATCGAATAACGTGAATGTCATATTGCAAACACGCGACGGCTTTCTATGGATCGGCACCCAGGACGGGCTCCTCCGCTTTGACGGGCGGCACTTCACGCCGATCCAGTTTCTGCCTCAAGCATCGCCTATCTTGGTAAGCGCGTTAGCAGAAGCGCCGGATGGCACTCTTTGGGTAGGTACGAGAGCTGGCTTGGCGCGAATTCCAAGCCCCCGGTCCAGTGAGTTGGGACGCACGGCCTCCTCCATTTACCATTCTGGTTCCGGCGATCGCGACTCGGTCCAATGCCTTCACTTTAGCCGGAACGGCGATCTCTGGGTGGGCACACACACCGGGCTCTACCGCTTCGAGCACGGCAGATTTTCAACAATCATTCCGGAGTTGTGGACGTCCCGGATTGAGGAAGCCTCCAATGGTAATCTCCTGATAATTACTTCCAAGGGATTCGTTGAATGGGATGGCAAGCAGATCATTCGGCATCCGGACTTGCCAGCCCGATTGGGCGTGGTCCAGCATGGGATCTTTCACGTTCTTGAAGACCACACAGGCACGCGTTGGTACTGTACGGAGTCGGGGGTGGCGCGGCAGGTCGGCGGCTCAATTGAGCGGCTAAAGCCCTATAGCGGCGCAGAAGGACACCCCAACGTAGTTTACCGCCTGTATGATGACCAGCATGGCTCTGTTTGGTTCACTCAATCCGGTGCGTTGTATCGCGTTACCGCCGCTGGCCGGCAACTGGTCGTGTCCGATCTGAATGCCAAGTATCTGGCTTTGGACCGCGACGGCGATTTGTGGGTGGGCACGCGACGGGGACTATTTCGGCTAAAGAGCCAAGCTGTGAAAATGTTCACTGCCGCGGACGGTCTGCCGTCCGGTGCGCCAACGGCAGTGTTAGCCACCAGCGGCGGCAAGCTGTGGGTCGCAAGCAATTGTGGCGGAGTGTCATTGTTTGACGGACAACGCTTCCAGACATATGCCGAGAAAGACGGCCTTACGAACTCCTGTGTGTTTTCGCTTGCCGAAGATCGCGACCATAATATTTGGATCGGGACATTCGGCGGCGGTGTTTTCCGTTTCCGGGATGGACACTTCATTCAGGTCGTAGCGCCGGACAGGCTGGCCTTCCGCATCCCTACCGCCATTGTGCCCACCAGTGATGGTCCTCTGTGGATCGCCTATAACGACGGTCTCGACCGCATAGCGGATGGCCAGGTTCGCAGATTCACTATCGCCGATGGGCTCTCGAGCAACAGCCTATTGTCTGCGTATGAGGATCGCCGGGGCGTGCTCTGGGTCGAGACGACCAAGGGGGTCGACCGCTTGAAGAAGGACCGTTTCGTCACCGTCTTGACAGCCGACAGCGGCTCCACCGGGGAAGGACGATTTGGGTTTGGGGAAGACCGGTCGGGAGAGCTCTACACCTTTGGACCCGCTAACGCAACCTTTCGCGTTCGGGAAGACCGCGTCGTCCGGGTCAATAGCGCTCCTAGGATTACAGGGATGGCGCAATCCCCGGAGCATCTGTGGTTTTGCGGAGACGGCATTTACCGGGCCACACCGGACAGCCTTCAAAGGTGGGAGCGCGAGCCGGACACGCCTCCGGACTACACTCTGTTCAATCGAGCGGATGGGATGAACTCCCCGGAATGCAGCGGCGGATTTCGGAACATGGCCATCACTAAAGACGGCCGGCTTTGGGTAGCAATGGAGCAAGGTGTCGCTATGCTTGAATTCTCCCGGCTCCGTCATACCGAACGCAAACCAGCTATTTTTATCGAAAAAATTGTAATCGGGAAGACGGTCCAGCCGCCTGGCCGGGAACTAGTCTTGCCGGCTGGCACACACCACGTTGAGCTGCATTTCGATACCATCGAATTGGCATCGCCGGAAGCGATTCGACTGCAATACCGGCTGGACGATATAGACCGCGAGTGGCTGGACGCGGATTCAAGCGTTACCGCTGTGTATAGCGGCATTCCCGTTGGTACTCATTCATTCCATGTGCGAGCGTGCAATAGCGAGGGAGTATGGGACCAGATCGGGATTCTCTATAACGTCACCCAAAAGCCTTATTTTTACGAAACGAATCTGTTCCGCGTTGCCGCGATCGCCATATTTGCTCTGCTTCTCTTGGGCCTGCACCGGCTTCGCCTGTATCAGGTGGCTCGCGAATTCAACGTGCGTCTTGAGGAACGTGTTGGTGAGCGCACCCGTCTCGCTCGCGATTTACATGACACACTGTTGCAGAGCTTTCACGGGTTGATGCTCCGTTTCCAAGTCGTAAGCAAACTGCTGCCGGAGGGAAAGGCGAAGGAACAACTTGAAAAAGCACTCGAACGCGCCGACCAGGCGATTGCCGAGGGTAGAAGCGCCGTTTATGACTTGCGGTCGTCTGCAACAACAACGAGTGAGCTTTCCGAAGTGCTGAACGCAGTGGGAAACGAACTTTCTGCAGAGGACACGGCAGAATTTGGCTTGATGGTGGAAGGTCCGCCAAGGGACCTGCATCCGATCATCCGGGATGAGCTTTACCGCATCTCCCGGGAGGCGTTGCGCAATGCCTTCAAGCATGCCCGTGCCCGCCATATTGAAGCTGAAATCAACTACGGAGAACGAGTGTTCCGGCTGCGAATTCGGGATGATGGTGAGGGCATTCCGGCCGAAATTTTGGAACAGGGCCGCCCAGGACATTACGGTCTACCTGGAATACGCGAACGCGCCAGACAGGTCGGCGCAGACTTGACCATTTGGAGCCGCGTCGGTACCGGCACGGAGATCGACCTGTGCCTGGCAGGTTCGATCGCTTACTGCACGTCGCCTCGCCGATCTCGTCTAAGGATATTCGGAAAGAAAGTGGGATGAGAACGTGATACGAGTTTTGGCAGTAGACGATCATCCTCTCCTGCGCGAGGGCGTCGCTGCGCTGATTGGGAGCGAAGAGGATATGGAGTTGGTCGGTGAGGCTGCCAACGGGCGCGAGGCGCTCGACTTGTTTCGAAAATATCAACCGGAAATTACGCTGATGGACTTGCAGATGCCGGAGATGAACGGTATCGATGCCATCGGAGCGATTCGCGGGGAGTTCCCGGATGCACGAATTATCATTTTGACGACGCATCCCGGAGATTTCCAGGTTTCGCGGGCTCTCAAGGCTGGAGCACGGGGGTACGTCCTGAAGGGCATGTTGCGCAAAGAACTACTGGAAACGATTCGGGCCGTCCACGCCGGCCAAAAGCGCCTGTCCTCCGAGGCTGCAGCCGAAATTGCGGAGCACCTGGCTGATTGTGGACTGACTCCACGTGAGATCGATGTCCTTCGTTTAGTCGCCGCGGGCAATTCAAACAAGGAGATCGGTGTGCGGCTATCCCTGACAGAGGTGACGGTGAAAAGCCATCTCAAGAGCATCCTTGCCAAACTTGGAGCGAGCGACAGGACCCACGCAGTCACGATAGCATTGAGGCGCGGAATCATAGATTTGTAGGCGGACGATATCCTTCCAAAGAAGGATGCGGAAGTCGCCTTTCGGAGGTGTCGCGTGCCAGGGCGAATTCCGTAGGATTGAGTTGGGATGCGCTCTGCAACGTCTATTTTCAACCTTTCCTGACGGCTGGCCCGGCTTTGGCCTGCTGTTGATGCGACTGGGCATGGGTATCGCCCTGATCTATCTTGGGGGTGCCGGTTTGATTGGAGACCCTCCCAAACCAATTTCCGTCGCCCAAAACGTGATCGCGGCTGCAGTGGGCATCCTTCTCCTTGGTGGCCTGTGGACGCCGGTCATGGGAACCTTGGCAGCCCTTGACCAGATCTGGATCGCGTTATCACTCCAATCTTCACAGAGGGGCGGCGGGTGGATTCACATCTTGTTAGCGGTGCTCTCCGCTAGTGTGGCGATGCTGGGCCCTGGGGCATGGTCGATCGACGCTCGCCTGTTCGGGAGAAGACGCTTCCCTAGCGATCGGACCAGGGGTGGGAGACCATACTCCTAAAGGGGAAGAACCTCCGCCTACCATCGAAGGACCAGATTGGATTCGATGGAAGGAGGAATTACGGCCGCAAGAAGTGCCACAATTCCCGATAGGAGAAAGCGATCTGGCTCAAACGAGGCGCCAAGAAATCGGTGGAAATCCAAGTCCAAGCGGACTTCACGCATAACCTTTCGATGCCGGCCACGTATGGCGAATGGTAAATCGGCATCGAGCAACACTCGGTGGAATCACCATTCGGTTTGATTCGATCCAAGGGAGGGAATAACGATGCCTATCTTAAATCTGATAGGTTCCCAGCAAGATCAAGAGCGAACGCGAGTGTGAGCACAAGGATGGAAGCGGTTCCCAAGTCAGACATTCTCAGCCGCGCTGAAACGCGGATGGGAGCCTGCCTTCGCATAGCAACGCCCGCCCGGTTGCCGCAGTAATGCCGGCTTGTTCTGACCCGTTTGATCCAAAAAAGGCAAACCGAACACATTTATCAAAGGAGCGAAACTATGGCCGCCGCAGGTTTGATTGGTCTGAAATTCCGGGCTCTGCCAGAAAACCTCACTGGAGAAACGCTCGATCTATGTGACGACGACATTTTCGCAACATCCATGTTCGAGGAGATCGTCGGCTCCTCTAAGGCGATCTGCCGCGTGACCGAGCAGGTGATGAGAGTTGCTCCCAACGATGCAACCGTTCTGATCACCGGAGAGAGCGGCACGGGGAAAGAGCTGATTGCTCGCGCGATTCACAAAAGATCGCGTAGATCCCGGTCGGTTTTCACTAGGATGAATTGCGCGGTTACTCCTCCGTCGCTGATCGCGGCCGAGCTTTTCGGCTACGAAAAAGGATCCTTCACCGGCGCGAATCAGCGCCATGCCGGGCGCTTCGAAGTCGCGAACCGCGGGACGATCTTTCTCGATGAGATCGGTGATATGCCGAGCGAAACCCAGGTCGCCTTGTTGCGGGTGCTTCAGGAACGCGAGTTCGAGCGGGTTGGAGGCACTCAAAGCATTCCAGTTGACGTGCGAGTAATAGCCGCTACAAATTGCGATCTGCAAGCGGCAGTTCGTTCCGGGAAGTTTCGTCTGGATCTGTTCTACCGGCTCAACGTATTTCCAGTCCGTGTCCCTCCTCTTCGCGAGCGCCCGGAAGACATTCTTTCGCTCGTGAGGTATTTCATCGAACTCTACGCAGCTAGACAGGGCAAGAGGATTCGAAGGGTTGAAAAGCGGACAGCCGAGCTTCTCGAGGGCTATCACTGGCCCGGCAATATCCGGGAGCTTCAAAATGTCATCGAACGAGCCATGATCCTCTGCGACTCGGACACTTTATTTGTGAAGGAGGCGTGGTTGCAGCCGGAAGTGGAGCTTCAGGTCGGCCTGAGGCCGTCGGATCATCTGGAAACGGTAACTGTGATGTCGAAGTCAACGACACTGAAAGAAGTTGACCGGGCCTTAATCTTGCAGACCTTAGATGCATCCGGTTGGATGATCGGCGGACCGGAAGGCGCAGCAGTCAGACTAGGACTTGCGCGTACCACCCTGATATATAAGATGAAAAGGCTTGGCATCTTTCGACCGACTCAGAGACGCGGAGTAGGGATTCCCGAGGCGGAGTTCTTGTTAACAGAGTGATCAGTTAGACCGGTTTCGGAGATTGCGGAGACCGTTTGGAACCGGTTCCTTTACCACCCAGAAGTCACGGGTGGAGGAAGAACCCGGTCTAGCCACGCAGCCGTTCACGTCCCTCCTGACGGGCATTTGTCCAATAGTGCCCGCCACATCGCTGTCACGCCTCCCTCCCGTCGCCCCGGCCAGAACGAAAATGGGCCCGATGTCAAATTGCTCTTCCGATCGTCGCGAGTTGCGGGCCTTGGGTTCGTTTCGTAATTCCATGCTCCCACAGGAGGCCATGGGTTCGTTTTCGTAAATCTTTGGCGAGTGCGCTCCAAAGCTCGGTCTACGAAATCTCCGAAATTGATCTAAGTCTATGACGGTGTGACGCCGATAATGACGGCGGATTCGACGAGAGTTAGTAGAGAGCCATTATCACTGCATGGATGTTCCCCTTGTTTCAGACTCGTTCCTCTCATCTCCCAGGGCGCTGAGGACCTCGTCGTGGTCGGTGTCTCGGCGAACCACTTTTGGAGTACGTCGAGCGAGCGGGCGTGGCTCTCATCACTGTCGGCGGTGCAGGCATCGGAGACGACGATCGTCCGGTATCCCAGGTCGGATGCAGCGCGTGCGGTGGACTCGACGGCGACGTCGGTGGCGATGCCGACAATCACGAGGGTGTCTACGCCTGCCAGGCGGAGAATGGTGTCGAGTACCGTACGGTCGAACCCGTTGGCTGCCTGTCCCCTGACGAGCGGCTCATCGAGCCGGCGGCCGAGTTCGTCCATGAGCTCGACGGCGGGAGTACTCTCCATCAGGCAGGCACAGTCGAAGAGGCTGCGCCACCGCGGAGAATTCGGACTGGCCCCGGGGAGCCCTGGCTGGTATGTGACTGCGGTGTAGACCACTTTCGTGCCTTTTGCCTTGACCGTGCGGAACCGTCCAGTAGGCGTTTCTGGACTCCCATGAGTCCTTTCTCCTCGGCTCGGCGTCGAAAAAGTCGGTTGAAGGGGGTGTCGAGCTTCCCGGCCACGCCTTGACCATATGCACCATCACCAGAGCTGTTCGGGCGGGATCAAGCCTGTCCGTCGGTATGTCCTTCTTCATTGGAAATCTCCTGAAACAGAATTTACGAACTGTCCGGCGGATCAGGACGTCCACGCGCTTTACCGGGGCATGCCGAGTGCTGGGAAGCAGCGTCGGGGGATCGACTGAATTCAAAAGAGTTGCGCAATCGCAAATCTCACTGGTAGTCGTTGCGCGTCGAGTCTCTGACGTCAAGATCGATTACAGATCGACGCGGCACGGACACGACCGCAGCACTAATAGGTTCGGGCTAGTCTTGCCGGTCCGCGGGACTGTAGTAGTCGATCCGAAGCCGAGCAAATCGGCGATTCTACGTTCGGCCAATCAGTGTGGTACAGAGTCACGGAGCGTTGGACCGGAACTGGCGACCCACGCTCGACACGATGGGCGCACAAACCTTCTTCCTTCTCTGGGCAGAACCTACTTCTGTCTCTGCTGACCTAGCGTAAGGTTGAACGCGTGAGCGAACTTTGCTCGCGACGTGTCAGTCGGCTTTCCGCCTTGACGTCAGAGAATCGACGCACGACTTGTGCCGGCGAGATTTGCCATTGCACAAACCTTTTAGATACAGGCGGTGACGCGATGCTGCTTTCTGGCACTCAGCTTGCGACGGAAAAGAGCGTAGATCAGGAGAGGACAAATGTCATGCAAACAGCTCAATCGGACTATTTCTCGGCCTATCGCCAACTGAAACTGACGCGGGACGCCAAGGGCGTGCTGGTGGTCGAATTCCATAGTAACGGCGGCCCGTGCATTATGAACGCACAAGGCCACACTGAATTTGTCGACGCCTTTTATAAGATCGGACAGGACCGTGCTAACAAGATCGTCATCGTCACCGGCGCGGGAGGGGACTTCATTATCGATGTCGACTGGTCATCTTTCGGCGACGTCTCTGATCCCGAAGTCTGGAGCCAGGTTCACGACGAGGGTGTTCAGGTTTTAGAAAACATAGCCAACATTCGCGTGCCGATGATTGCGGCGATCGAGGGACGCGCCTACGTGCACTCCGATTATGCATTGCTGGCCAATGTCATCGTGGCGAGCGAGGGTGCGACCTTTCAGGATGTCGCGCATTACGCCCAAGGTGTTACGCCCGGTGACGGCATCTTCACCACGTGGAGTTATCGCGGTGGAGCAGGACGCGCCGAGGCGTTTCTGCTGGATCCGAAGCCTCTGCCGGCGCGCACTGCGCAGCAATGGGGAGTGGTCGCGGAGGTCGTACCGAACGGGCAGGCGCTCAATCGAGCGCGAGAATTGGCGGAACTGTACCTGAAGGCTCCGGAGGTTACACGTCGCAACACACGCGTACATTTCATCCAGCCGTTGAAGCAACGCGTGGTGCAGGAAGTCGGTTATGGGCTTGCGCTCGAAGGATCGTCCTCCGCCGATCTCGTGAAATCAAAACAGGTCAAGAGCGAACCAGTTGCACGGATGAAAAAGACTGGCTAAGAAGACAAGAGCTTCATTGATTCTTCCGGCAGACACCATCGGGGGATCCAGGCGATGGTGTGCTGCCCGGAGGGCGGTGCCTCGCGATTCGGCCGCATAGTTGCGGAAATTCTCGGTAACGCAGGGCTGATTGGCTGTCCAATGAGCATCGGGCTGGTGTGTTCCCAATTGATGTCTCGTCCGAACGTCGCAGTTGGGCCGCGGTAACGAACGGCCTCCGCATCATTCTCGACCTGAAGATATGACTAGACAGTGAAAGGAAAGGATATCCGTCTCGACCGACTTGATTGTTCAGTGGAGAGAGAATCTGCACGACGGAGTCTATGCAGTTCCTGGCTTCCTGCTTGTTCCTGCCGGCACGAGCCAAGCCCGGTTCGTAGGCTATCGGCCAGGCGTGGAAGTCAAATGGCAGATTGACCGCCACGCCTATCTCCAGGCAGACTACGGTGTCTATTACGCCGGCGAGTTCCCGAAAGAAGCCTCGCCAGGGCGCAACATTAATTATCTGGAGTTGTGGGCGGGATACAAATTGTAAGGAGCGATTTATGGACCGGCTCTCTCATGGTGGCATTGTTGCGGCGCGTATTCTGCTTGCAGTCGTATTCGTCCTCAACGGCTTCGGGATCATTGACCAAACCATTCCCGCGAAGGAATTGGCGGAACGGGGCGCGCCCGTCAGTTTGGTCCCAGTGATGATGCTGGCTGGTCGCGCGTTGGAACTTGCCGCTGGGTTCGGGCTCGCCTTGGGCGTTTTCCCTCGCTTGATGGCGCTCGCACTTCTCGCCTTTCTCGTTCCCGCAACATTCATATCACATTCGTTCTGGTTAACTGCAGGTACGCCAGCCTTCCAAGGGCAACTGATCAACTTCTCGAAGAATATAGCCATTTGGGGTGGTCTCCTGTTCATTGCCGGGTCGGTAGGACAAGCATGTGTGCTGCCGCGGAGGACCGTCAAAAGCGAGAAGGCTGGCGAGACCGAAAATCAGCGTAGCCCTAGCTTCGCTCACGCTGAGGAGTCCAGGTGACGAGTATGCGCCTTCGTAGTACTCGGATGGTTTCCTCATCTTCGTGGTTGTGATTCACAAACCATCCCGACGGCATACGAAAGTTCAAAGATTTACTACGGAGTTCAATATGAAAGCGATGCTCATTTCTTTTGCAGTAGGTTTTTTGGCCGGCATAGTATACGCGCTCCTGCGCGTGAAAAGCCCTGCGCCGCCGCTTGTGGCATTGGCCGGACTATTGGGTATGGTTTGGGGCGAACAGCTCATTGAGCGGTTCCTCGTACAGAAGAGCGCTGATGTCCAAATCAGTTCAGCACAAGACGCGGTACGTGGCACGAGATGAGATTGACGCTGAACCTGATCAGAATGTATTGTTTTGTGCAGGTAATATCTGCCGGGGACGGGACCCTGGTAGAACGCTGCGCGGACACAAGATGACGGTCAATGCCGTCGTACGCGGACAGGTGGGCACGAATCGTTAGTACACCGAGTAAACATCTACGGCAGCTACGCCTGCCTGCCACTCGCCCTGTCCGAGATTGGATTTCGTTGCGGTAGGAGCCACCACAAGCGGTGCCGCTGCGAGTACATTTTTTGATTGCTGACGGGTCAATCTAAAGGCATCGAAGACATTGAAATCGCCAAGTCCTGAGGGTTGGTTGTCGTTGGTGTTACCACTGCTTGAGATTGGTAGCATCGGGCTTTCAGTTTGCCTCCTACTGACCATAAGCGTGCGCAGGTCGAGTAAATTGCTAGGCTCGGGCGTGCCGTAGACCATGGCAGCGTAATAGTTTTGAAAAAAAAGGGCGTTCATCGGAGCAATCGGATTATTGGCGTTCGCAACATCCGATGCGGAAGGCCTCCCGAGGAGTTTTGGGCGACTGCCCCCGATGACGGCGGCTGCACGTGGCGGGCTTGTTGGCCCCGTGCAACCTGGGTGAATGGGAAAATCAGCCCAACGCCCAGTGCGCAAATAGCGATTCGTTCCATCACGTTCCTCATTGTCGGTAAAGACTTTTCACCCTTTTGTGAAGATTCTCGGTCTAGAGAGGGGCAGCATATTTGTCCCCCACAATTGCTGTTAACAATCGCTTGTCCCGCTTACGCTCTGATCAAACACGATGCCCTCTTCAAGAAATGATGAATACATGCTGGCTACTTGCCTGCGCGACGGGCGTCGCGAATCGATCCCATGATCGCCCTGCGCCACGAGTAGCCGGCGCGAGTATCGATCCGCAACAGACATCCGCGTTAAGCAAAATTATCGGCGCTTTCACAATTCCGTTACTGTGACTCAGCTGCTGGCGCGTCACCACCAGTTAAACTGCGCAACCCGGCTATTTAGCGCCTCTGTCGTTAGCGCAGACGCCAGCGAATCGAGGGTGTTCTATAATCTCCCAATGCGCATTCTGACTGTTGCCGTGGCCGCTCTGAGCGTTTTGTGCGCCGCGCCGCCGCCTCGCAAGATTTCATTTGCCAGAGCTGGCGGCGTTGTGCCGGGTACGATGCAGCTTTTCATTTCCGCAGCCGACGGCAGCGATGAGCACCAACTGCTGGTCGCTCCTCACGACGATTACGACGCGGTCTGGGCTCCGGATGGCAAGTCGATCGTTTTCACATCCGATCGCAACGGCTCCGGGGATCTGTTCCGCGTCAATGCCGACGGCAACGGGCTGACGCAACTCACGTCCGATGCCGCATACGAGGATCAAGCCGCGTTCTCTCCCGATGGCAAGCAACTCGTGTTCGTCAGTACGCGGGGCAGCGGGTATGCGGATGTCTGGACGCTCGATCTGGCCACGAAGCGGGCGAAGGCGCTGACATCCGGGCCTGGCGGCGATTACAGGCCGGCATGGTCGCCCGATGGGAAATGGATCGCCTTTTCTTCCGGACGCGGTAACACACCGCCCTTCGCCGACGGACGCTGGGAGCGCCTGCAATTGGCCGAGATCTATCTGATTCGTCCCGACGGCTCCGGCATGAAGAAGGTCACCAGCACGGGCGGCTTTTGTGGAAGCCCGAAGTGGAAGAGTGACGGCCGGCATGTCCTGGCGTACTGCTCAACGGCTCAGCAGACGATGGACCTTCGGCGTACGGCTCCGGACCCGGGCAGCGAATCGCGGCTGGTTTCCATCGATATGACGACCGGCGCGCTCACGAATTTGGCCGCGGGGCCCGGGGTGAACATGAATCCGTCTCCGCTTCCCGGCAACGACGTAGGCTATATCCGGAAGGATTCGGCGGATGCCGGTATTTACTATGCAAGCGGCCGCATCGGCCCGCGTGGACCGATCCGGGCCGCGGCGTGGTCGCCCGACGGGAAACGCGTCGTCTTCCACCGGCGCGCAACTCCGTCGCTGCCGCCCTTGGTGAAAATGTTCAGCCTTAATCCGAACTACGAGCTGAGCCTATCGGGCTTGCTGCCCGCGTTCAGTCCTTCGGGCAAGCAATTCCTGACCACGGCGAGGCCCACCGGAAGCACGGCAGCGATGAACGTGAACACCCTCGAAACTGGGGAGTCAGAAGTTCTGTATCAGGACAAGACTCGCCATGCATTCGTCGGCGGATGGTCGCCCGGTGGAGATAAGGTGGTTTTCGCATTGGGCAGTTTCGCGGCGTTCTTCGACGGATTTCATTCCCAATTCCGGAAGCCCGCCGATCGCGTGGAGGGCGGCGCCCAGATCGCGATGATCAACGCGGATGGCAGCGGGTTCCAGGAGTTGACGGCCGGGCCCGACAACAATGCGTTCCCGTCTTACTCCCCCGATGGGAATCGGCTGGTGTTCCGGTGCTTCGGCAAGAACGGCCAGGGGTTGCGGATCATGAACCTGGAAAGCAAGGCGGTGACGACGCTGACTTCGGATTACGATAATTTTCCGTTGTGGTCGCCGCGGGGGGATCTAATCATGTTCGCCCGGCAGACTGACGGCGCCTACGACATCTTCACGATCAAGCCGGACGGGACATCGCTCAAACGGCTGACGAACGGTAAGGGGAATGACGCGCACATGTCGTGGTCGTCCGATGGTGAATTGATCGCATTTGCGAGCTCCCGAATGGGCTTTAAAGACGAAGTGGCCTACACCGATGCGCCGCAACCCTATGGGGAAATTTTCGTGATGCGCTACGACGGTAGCCACGTCGAGCAACTCACCGACAACCAGTGGGAAGAAGGCACTCCGGGGTGGGAGCCGGTGGTGCCCGCTCGCGTTGCCGGCCGGTAGCAACCGCACCTGACGTATAACACCCGAGCCGCCTGATGTCCAGTATTATCGGCTGCTAGCGTGACCGGATCTACATAACTCGGATGCGCTTGCGGTGTGGAGGTCCTCCTTTCAAATCGTCAATCGTAGCATAGTCCCGTTGCCGACGTTTTCGCTCGCCGCACCTCCCGCGAGCAGCACACCTCCGCTGTTGAGCAGAGTCGCGGTCTGAAACTCCCGAGGAGCCGTCATGTTGCCCGCGTCCGCGAAGACGCCTTTGACCGGATCGTACAACTCCGCACTGGATTTGGTGCCGGAGTACCAGCAGCCTTCAGACGCGCCGTTAGAGTAGCAGGTTTGACTCTCGCCCCCGGCCACTAGAACACGGCCATCCGGCAGCACCGTCGCCGTGTGGGCGGACTTGGCCTTCGCCATGCTGCCAGTGCGGACGAAGACCGTCTCTGCCGTAAGAAATTGCGCTTGCGGAGGAGGTCTGAACCACACGCTGAACCGAGACACGCGAAGCAGCTCGCATTACATTCAGCGTTCCCTCGCGAGCCGGCACGATGAGATCGTCCGGGTCTTTGGGCACAGTTGACGGGATAGGCGAAGCGACGTGAAGGACGTATCGAACGCCGTCCATCGCGGCGTCCCAGCCGTTCGGTTTAGTTAGTTCCGCTTCGGCAAACGACAAGGCGTCACCTGGATCAATGCCCCCTCTAGCGTGGGTGAGCCACTGCCGCACCTCGCCTGCCCGCTTCAGGGAGCGTAGTGTACCGCGTACCCTATAGCCATCATGCAATAGTCGTAACACGCAGTGGCCGGCGACGTAACCTGACGCGCCGGTCACAAGAACCAGATCTGAGCTCATTGACGACACCTCCAGCGATGATTTGCTGATTCGTTTGAACCGCTGTTATTATTGTATAGCAGCGATATATAACAAGTCTATAACGGTGCTATACGATGGGTAAGCGCATATGAGGATTGGCGAGAAGCTGAAGACGGAGCACGCCCTCCTCCGCGTGGCCGAGTCATTGCTCGAGCAAGGAGGGCCGGACGCGGTAACGACCCGGGCAGTCTGCGATGCAGCGAACGTGGGGGCGCCCACGCTCTACCATCACTACGGTGACAAAAACGGGCTGCTCGATGCGCTGGTGGCGAAGGGGGTAAGAGCATTTTTGAAGCGAAAGCAAGCCGTCCCCGACACAGCCGACGCTCGGGCCGACTTAATATCAGGATGGGAAAGTTTCGTCGAGTTCGCCTTGGAGCGACCGCAATTGTTTCGACTCATGGTGCAGCGAGTCGGCGATAACCCGCAGATCTTGGACGCGGCCATGGCGACAACCGACGCCCGTCTGATCCGATTGGCGGATGAGAAACGCCTCGCGACCGACGCGGAGTTCGCCCGCCAAGCTCTACTGGCACTGTCGCTCGGCGTCACGGCGCTCGGAAGGCATGGTGCCTCCAAGGCGGAGGTGAAGGCGGTCGGCCGCTTTCTCCTCGATGCGGCGCTAAGCGCACTTGTTCGTGCCAAACGTCCCCAACGCTGTCATTGACGACGTACTGAAGCGGATGCAGGGTTTCTATGAAACGTGAGGCCTGTCCCAAGATCGAGTTGCTGGACACACGGCGCGCATTCAACTCGCGACAAGTTTGAGCTGGTTGGCAGGTACCGCTTTCCCTTCGCCAGGTCAAGATGAACCCGGATTCTTGCTACGGTTATATTTCCGTAGCGAACATGCCCTCCGCACTATTGGTCATATACGAAAATTAGACGCCCGCCTGCCTATCTCGCGGATATATGATAAAGGATGTTGTCGTCCATAAACGGCACTGGGGGAAGTGTCGTTCCGGACGAGTCACAGCGCACTCGTAGAAAGCTCGGATTGGGGCGACGCGGGCCGGAAGTCCTCTTGGAGGAGTTGTGCGAAACCCGACACGCCGTTATCCAGCACCAACGGACATCCAGTCTGGTTTGGTGGCCAACTCCTCAGTGGACGCTGGCCGACTCTTACTTCACTTCCACCGCGTCCTTGGACAAGACGCTTCCCAGATACAACGTCAACACCTTTTTGAATTCAGCCACAACCGGAGCTCTCCCTTTTGGATCTGTCTCACTATAAAGCGTCATCATGCCTCTGACTATCTGGAGAGAAACGTTTGCAGCAAGTAGCGACTGTTCCTTCGAAAGTGACGGGTTCCTTACCTGAAAGGCATTTACGATTGCGATTCGTGAAGCCTTTCGGGCAGCAGGGTCGCGGCGAAAGCGGATTGGCGCGGCAAGCAGGCTCAGGTAAGCGGGACGCTCCTGGACGAATTGGGTGATGCGCTCGATGAACCGATCGGCGAACTCTGCATGGGTCAGTATCTCTGCCTGGTCCATTAAAGGTTTCCAATGCGCCTCGAGCTCCTGGGAATACTGATTCAACAGCGTGAACGCGATGGACTGTTTATCCGGAAAGTAGTTGTAGAGCGCGCCGATAGAAGACCCGCCCCGCTCGGCGACCGCCGTCATCGTTGCTGCTTCGTAGCCGACTTCAGCAAAGAGTTCCGCGGCCGCATCCAGAAAACCTGCCAGCCGGCGCGTCGAGCGTTCCTGCTGCGGAGCGACGCGAACGGGATTTGACGAAATCGAGGGCACCCTCGTATTCTATAACTAGAGAGAACTCGAGGCTGTCCTCGATTTTCAAATTCAACAAAGAGGAAACATGGCAGAACTCAAACTCGACCCCAAAAAGACCGCACTCGTCCTCATCGACCTGCAGAATGCCATCGTCGGCATGAACCCCGGGCCGCATACCGCTGCACAGGTTGTCGAAAATTCCAGGAAACTCGCCGAAGCTTTTCGCGCACATGGTGCTCCCGTCGTCTATGTCCGCGTCGATCTCAACGACTTCATGCAGCTTCCCGTCGACCAGCCGTACAACCTGGGCGACAAGCCACTTCCCGCCGCAGCATCGGAGATTACTCCTTCCGCTGGTTTCCAGCATGGCGACATCCTCGTCACTAAGCGCCATTGGGGCGCCTTCGCCGGAACCGACCTGGAGCCGCAGCTTAAATCCCGCGGCATCGACACGGTCCTCCTTACAGGCATTTCCACCAATGGAGGTGTCGAGTCCACCGCGCGTCAGGGTACCGGCCTGGGCTTTGCCTTCGTGGTCGTCGAAGATGCCTGCTCCAGCCAGAACGCCGGGCATCACCGCTTCGCCTTTGAAAATATCTTCCCGCGTCTCACTCGCGTTCGCTCCACCGATGAGGTCTTAGCCTCCCTTGCCTAAGGTATCTGCCAAATCCGGCGGACTGGACCCATTGGTCTGGAAGATCACGGCCGTCGCGGTACTCGGCTCTTTTCTTGCGCAGCTCGACGCAACCGTTGTTAACGTATCCCTCTCCAGTCTCGCCGTGGATCTGCACAGCAGCCTCACGGCGATTCAATGGGTCACCAGCGGTTATCTTCTGGCACTCGCTCTTATGCTCCCGCTCAACGGCTGGCTGGTGGAGCGCATTGGAGCCAAATCTCTCTACCTCTGGTGCTTCTCAGTCTTCACGCTGTCTTCAGCTTTATGCGGGCTGGCCTGGTCGGCGAACTCCCTGATCGCATTTCGCATCCTCCAGGGCATGAGCGGCGGCCTGATGGCTCCGATGACGCAAATAATGATGGCGCGTGCTGCCGGCAGACACATGGCGCGCCTCATGGGCTACGCGGCTGTGCCAATCCTGATGGGGCCAATCCTCGGCCCGGTGATTGCCGGCGCGATTCTGCAACATGCTTCCTGGCGCTGGCTTTTTCTCATCAACCTCCCGGTCGGTGTATTGGCAATAGTCCTGGCGGTTCTCTTTCTGCCCAATGATCGCGAAGAGACCAGATCAAGAGAACTCGATCTTCCTGGCTTCGCCCTGCTCTCTCCTGGACTCGTGCTCTTCCTGTATGGGTCGGATCATCTGCGCGAGCGTATCGGTCTTACCACTTTTCTGATTTCCATCATTCTGCTTGCGACCTTCTTCAGGATGGCCATTCGAAAAGGGGACAAGGCGCTCATCGATCTTCAGCTATTCAAGAGAAAAACCTTCTCTGCGTCCGCCACTACGCAGTTCATGTCGAACGGAATCTCGTTCGCGGGCCAGATGCTGATTCCGATCTATCTCATCCGCGCCTGTGGTCAATCGCCGAGCGCGACCGGTTGGCTGCTGGCCCCGCTTGGAGTGGGGATGATCTGTTCCTATCCATGGATGGGAGCCCTGACAAAGCGGTTTGGTATACGAAAGGTATCAGCCGGAGGCGCGCTTCTGGCCTTCGCCGGCACGCTGCCATTTCTCTACCTGGCCACTCACGGACTCGTCTTCGCCGTGCTGGCAGGTGCTCTATTCCTGCGCGGAGTGGGCCTCAGCGCGGTCGGCATTCCCTCCATCTCGGCTGCATACGCTTGTGTGAGGAAACAAGACCTGCCAATGGCGACAACATCGCTCAACATTGTGCAACGTCTCGGCGGACCGACTTTGACTACGCTCTGCGCGACCTTCCTGGGATGGAGGTTGGGGATGGCAGACTCCAGCGCCAGCCTCTCCAGCGCATTTACCGCTGCCTTTCTTCTACTCTGCGGATTACACGCTTTCCTGTTTGCTGCCGCCCTGAGATTACCTCTTTCCCTGGACAAGGCGACAGAACAACCTCTTGCAGAGGAATTGCCTGACTCATTAGAGATGATCTCCGAGTAATTGAACTTTCGGGCGGATTACGCGCCATTTCGGAGAATGATCCAACTCCGAGAGCAGCGCGCCGCAAGGCTTTGATGCCAGTTGCTTTCGAAAGGCCATGACCCATTCGGATTTGTCATTCGGGCCGAGCGCTTTGCCCGTAAAGGTCATGCAACTGCTGTCGTTGGACACAACGGCGCGGGTCGAGCGAATCTCCTTCCAGCCGGACAAGTAGGTCGTTTCCATCGTGTGGGCGTCAATGCGCCGGATGGAGACGCCATCGTAGGGTCCTTATCTCGACTTGGCCCGTGCCGCCACGCTTGGGTGCGGAGTATTTGATAAGGAGAGACGAGTTGTCAGACCCTCCGAGCGTGACCTGGATCTCGACCGTCAGGGTTCGTCCTCGCTCCTGAACAATCACTGTCTCATCTTTGGGAAGAGTCCCCATCGAGTGCCCCGCGTCGAGCTTCCACGTTCCCACGAAGGGAGCGGCGGCGAGCATTGTGCTAACAAACGCGAGCCCGAGGATCAATGGAGTCATGAAGTCCCTCGATCGGCGACGTTCGTTGTATCAGCCGGGGGTACCGATCTAAGCGTGATTGGGGGGACAGTTGCTTTCCATCTCCTGGTCCTGTAGACTCCACAGGTCGCTTGGAGCCTTGCGCGACATCGAAAGGACAAACATGCCGAAGTACCTGATTCAGGGCCGCTACACGCCCGAGGGCCTCAAGGGCCTCGTGAAAGATACCGCGTCCGGCCGCAAAGCTGCGGTGCAAGCCGCGATGAAGAGCGTCAAGGGCAAGGTGGAGAGCGTGTATTTCGCTCTCGGCTCCGACGATGTCTTGGTTATCGTGGACGCGCCAGACAACATCGCCATAGCGGCATTGTCTCTGGGAATAGGATCGACGGGGTTGATCAATGTGCGGACCACGCCGCTGTTAACCGTCGAAGAGGTTGATCAGGCGCTCGCGATGTCCACGAAGTACCGCGCGCCCGGCCAGGAGAAGTAAGTCGCTGAGCAAGATGGATGAGAGCCCAGCATTCACCGTCATCATCTGAGGCAAGCTCATAGCGCTTCGGCCACCTGCACAACCATTCTTGAGGCGTGCTGTGCCTCATCTCCAGAACCTGAAATCTGAATTGGCTCATTCTCGTGGCAGAATATCACCGGGACGACGGGCTCTCTTGCAGTCTTGTCACGATCCGAGAGAGCGCAAACGATCATTAGGGTCGAGTTCCGCCAAGTACCACGCCCCATTCGAATCTCAGCCTAAACGCTACGCCGTTAACTGCGGGCGATCCGCCCAGTTCTACATGCAAACTTCTGGACAACGTCGATAGATTTCGGTGCACACCAAGCGCTCCGTCTCACCAACCCGCGAACACACCTGACAACTGCCACGACCACTGGCCAGTCACTCCTGACGGAGCGCGATAATCGGGTCAACCCTGGTGGCCCGAAGCGCCGGGAATAGGCTCGCGAGTACGGCAACCGCAATCAGGAACAACGCTGCGCCCGCTATGCTTACAGGGTCCCTCGGACTGACGCGGTACAGCAGAGGCGCGAGCTGCGGGGTCGCTGCCAGGAAAATGGCGAGCCCTGCGGCGATCCCCAATAAAGCCAGCAACAAGCCTTGTCCCATGACCATCCGGAGCACGCCCTCATGTCGGGCGCCCAGCGCCATGCGGATACCGATTTCCCGGGTCCGCTGGCTCACCGAGTAAGCCATAACTCCGTAAAGACCTACTCCGGCGAGCAGCATGGAAATTACGCCGAGCACTCCGAGGAACAATGAGGCGAGCCGCGGCCCGAACCAGGCAGCCGAGATGTAATCCGACAGCGGCATCGCCGTCAGCCCGGCCGCGTTTGGATCGATGGCCAACATCTCGCGGCGGAGTACGGGGACGAAACCGCGCGCATCGCCGTCGGTCCGGGCATAGAAAGCCACCCCGTTTTCGCCACTTCCGTGGTGTACCTGATCAAAGGACATATAAAAGTAGGGTTGCGGTGCTTCGGACAGGCTGTAATACTTGCTGTCCTTCACCATTCCCACAATCGTGAACGGTTGGCCATACCTCTGCACCCGATGCCCCACTGGGTCGCGTCCATCGAAAAAGCGTCGCGCGAAGGATTCGTTGACGATCATGACGCGAAGTACGTTTTCCTTGTCCTCAGGCCTGAAATCCCGTCCGGCGAGAAGCGGTATCCTCAGCAGATCGAAGTAGCCGGGCGACACCGAGGCATGATGCACGTCCAGGTTCTCGCCGGGCCTCGACGCGTACCCTTCGACCATAACCTCGGACCATTTCCCCAGCCCGAAACCGAGGGGAATCGAGTCGGAATAAGCGGCCGCCGTCACCCCTGGCGCGGCGAGCAGGCGCTCGCGGAGTCGCCGCGAGAACTGCTGCTCCTCAGTGGGAGCATAGTTGTTCGTGGCCAAAAAAAGACGGCTCACCGTCACGTCGCGGTGATCGAAACCGGCCGGAGTGTTCTCCAAACCGTAAAGGCTTCGGAGAAACAATCCGAGCGTCACGAGAGCGGCAAACGCCAGGCCCACTTCGGCTACCACCAGTAGCCCGGAGATCCGTCGCGAGTGCCCGCTCTGTGTATCGCCTCTTCCTCCTTGCCTCAGCGCATCCACGACACCGCGCCGCACTGACTGAAACGCGGGCGGAAGACCGGAGATCAGAGCGGAAGCCAGGCAGATCAGGGCGGCAAAAAGGAATACCCGAGCGCTGGGGTGGGCGTCGAAGTACACAGGGATTCCAGTAGGCGGCACAAGCTTCACGGGGAGGTCCTGAGACCACAGAGCAAGAGGCAGGCCCGCAAGCGTCGCCAGAGCCGCCAGCAGCAGGCTTTCGGACACCAACTGGCGGCTCAACCGGCCGGGGCCCGCGCCCAGAGCGGCGCGGATGCCGAACTCCCTCCGCCGGGATGCGGAACGAGCCAGCAGAAGATTGGTAACATTAGCGCACGCAATCAGTAGAACGAGTCCGCAGGCCACACCGAGGATGTCCAGCGGCGACGCCAAAATGCTTGACCCCCCGTTCTCCGCCTTCCAGATCGGTACGATCCGGGCGCTGACTCCCTGATTAGTCTTCGGAAAGGCGCGTTCAAGGCCCGCGGCTACCGTCGCCGCTTCGGCGTTTGCCTCGGAGATGCTGACGCCGGGTTTGAGCCTGACGATGGCCTGGAAGTTCCGCGCATCGCGCCGGCGTTCGCCGGTCAGCGGCGCTGGTATCCAGCCGTCCATCGCGGTCCCCGGAAAATCGCCGTGAAATTCTGGAGGCGCCACGCCGACGATGGTGACCTGTAGCCGGTTAATGCGCACAGCACGGCCGAGAATGGACGGGTCGCCCCGGAAATACTGCTGCCACAGCCGGTAGCTGATGACCGCCGTGAACGCTTTGGCCCGGTCGCCATATTCGTCGCGAGTGAAGGTGCGGCCCAGGGATGGCTTTACGCCCAGGACGTCGAAGTAGTTTCCGGAGACCACTTCGAACCACGCGGAATAGGCCTTCTCTCCATCGCCAACCGAGGCGGGAATATGTTGGTTTAGCAGCAATCCGGAGATGCTGCGGAGGCTGTCCTGGAAGTCCTGGCAGTCGGCATAAGAAACGTTAGGACCCTGGACGCCGCTGGCGCGGACGGATTCCAGGACGGCGAGTTGTCCGTCGTCCGTGGCACCGCGGAACGGGTGCAGGACCATCCCATCGATCCAGCCAAAGACTGTCGTGGTGGCGGCAATACCGAGCGCCAAGGTAAGCACTGCGACCGCTGTCCAGGCCGGGGTTCTATAGAGGACACCGGCTGCGTAACGGAGGTCTTCGAGGATGCCGCGCATAAGGTTCCTGCCTTTAAGGCAATTGAGCTTCCGACCTTAAGTGTTTGATTCTGTTCAACACTGCAGGCGAATCAGTTCTCATTTCCGGAGCGGGATGTCCGAAAATGGGGACGCCAGCGCCCGTCGTTGATCGCGACCTGCACTCTTATTCTATGCAGGCGTTCCTGAATGCCATCCACCCTGACGATTTGTCGGCACCTGGGACTTGTGACAATACAGGCGGAGCAGCATTCTGCCACTTACCGGCGATATGCCGCCAAGCGTCCAACTGCGCTAAACGCCCCAGAATCTCATCCACCGCGAGGATTTCGTCGGTGTGATCCTCGCCGCCGGCGCGCTGAAAAATCTCCTCGTTCATCGTCACCGCGATGCCGCGTTTCAGAGCTTTGCGCCCGCGAGCGTGATCCACCAGCAGCCGCCGCATCAGTTGCCCCGCCACCCCGACGAACTGCGCGCGATTCCGCCAATCGGTATGATCCTGATCCACCAGGCGCAGGAAAACCTCATGGACCAGCGCGGTGGCCTGCAGAGTGTGGCCGGGCCGCTCGCCGCGCATGTAATGGCCAGCTACACGGCGCAACTCCTTATACACAAGCGGAATAAGCCTCTCCAGCGCGGCTTCGCGCTCGTGCTTTTCGCGCCCGAGCCTTAGTTCGCCCAGCAGCATCGACACCTCGCCGCGAGAATCCACTTGAGCTTGGCCGTCCTTCTGAGGTCCATCCATTCTAGCCCACAAACTTTCTCACTTTTTCTTGGCCCCGATTTCCAGCCTCTCTCGCGGTCTGCCCGGGAGCTGGGAAATGAGAACACTAAAAACAGGGGTTTTTGGGGGAGCGGTATTGATCATAGCGGTATGGACGGGAGGGGCGGCGCAGGCGGATGAGCGCAGGGTGACCGTTTGCACCGAGGGACTCGCGGGGTTCCGCGCCGCTGCGCCGGCTCTTCCCATCGCTGCCTCCATGTTTGCCGCCGCAGGGATCAGAGTCGATTGGCGTGACCAGCTCAAAGGCTGCCCCCCGCAGGGCGTTCTTGTCACGCTCGGGCAGCGCACGCCTCCGGAATTTCATCCCGGTGCTTTTGCCTACGCTTCGCCTTTTGAGGGTGCACACATCCGGATTTTCTACGACCGCGTCGCAGCCCGTGGTATTGCGCTGATGCCGCATTTGCTCGCGCACGTGCTGGTGCATGAAATCACGCATATTCTTCAGGGCGTGACGCGTCATTCCGCCGAAGGCGTGATGAAAGCGCACTGGAACCAAGAGGATCTCAGCTCGATGCTCCAGAAGACTCTCGAATTCACGAACCTGGATGTCGATTTGATTCACGATGGCGTGGCGGCACGCGACAAAGCGATGGTTGCGGTGAAGTAGATTGTTCTGTGGCGTGAATTGGACAGTATGATTCTAGAGCTTGGAGAAGGAACGAAGCAGTTCATCGCGCGGCCCTAGGGTATAAAACTACAAGTCCTGCCTAATGCAGAATCGTCGAGTAAGATCGCCACTTTCAACATCAACAACATCGACAAGCGTCTACACAACCTTGTGGCGTGGCTTGCGAAAGCCCAGCCCGACGTCGTCTGCCTCCAAGAGCTGAAGGTAGAGCAGCAGGCATTCCCGGCGGGTGCCCTTCGTGACCTCGGCTATCGGGGAGTCTGGCTGGGAGAGCGCTCCTGGAACGGCGTCGCGATCCCGCCGTGGGACTGCGAACCGGTACTGACGCGATCCAGCTTGCCTGGGAATCCTGACGATCGCCAAGCGCGCGACATAGAGGCGGCGGTAAATGAAGGGCTGATCGCTTCCCTCTACCTGCCGAACGGAAATCCTCAACCCGGTCCGAAGTTCGATTAACAAATTGGCCTGGTTCGAACGCTTTCGGATCCAGTGTAGGTCCCCGACCACGATTTCGCCCGGCACATCTCAGCGCGAAGCGCTGTCCTTCGAGTTGGCCTGAAGGCGACTCCTCAGCCCAAATCCAAATCGACCTTTCTCCGAATAGCTGACTACCCGCCCAGAGCTTCAACGACCCTATACGTCCGGCTGAGTCGACTTTTCAAACGCGCCCGAATCGCGTCCCACCGGCTTTCCGCAAGGTCCAGTCATGGATCGTTTGCTTGTCGTATTTCTCTATCTTATTGCCCGCGAAGCCGATCATAGCTACCATACGCGGCCATGTCGGAAATAATGATCTTGTCGCCCGGCTGTAAGCCTTCCGCGACTTGGATTGCGTTCACCGACGACGATCCGAAGCGCACCTTGGCTCGGGACCAGTGTTGCCCGTCGGCTTCAAGTTTGAACATCATCGTCTCCGCAAATGCAGCGACGTTCACAGGACGGCCAACGAACACCACGTCATGCAAAGTTTTGATCTGGACTAAGCCATCCACCGCATGACTCGCAAATTCGGCCATGGGCGCCTTGATCTCGACAGTCACCGGGACTGTCCCATTCGCGCTTGCGCATCGACCCGGGTAACCTTCCCGGCCACCGTGATTGTGTTCCCCAAATCGATTACGGCGTTCTGGCCGATTTGCAACGCATTCAATAACTGAGCCGGCAGCTGAGACGAAACGCTCAACTGCGCCGTCGTGGGCGTGGTCAGGCTTCCGAGAGCGCGGACGGTAATCGGAAGGTTGCCGTACTTCACTGTGTCGATCCAAACGGAGTCCAGCTTGAAGTTTCCTTCCCGCCCGCTTTGGGCTTTCGCCCAATTCACATTCACGAGAAAGCACACCATCGCGAGTCCGGCCGCTAGCGCAGCAGAGACTCTCGGCGCCGGCTGATGCCCGGCGACGCCGGTGAGCCTTTGGACCCGGTGCATCAGCGGACCGCCCGCGCTCGACATCGTTAACGTGGGCGCCAGCGAAGGTGAATCCAGCCGTGCCCGCTCCAGCTGCGTGAGCGCTCTCGCGTAACCGACTGGATCGCCGCAAATTTCGACAACTATATCGTCGCAGCAAAGTTCGCGCTCGTTGCGGATTTGCGAGGAGACCCACCAGATCGCCGGCTGATAAAAGAACAGAGTCTCGGCAATGGTCTGTAGGAGGTTGATCAGGTAGTCATGCCGCCGGATGTGCGCGAGTTCATGCGCCAACACGGACTCCAGTTGAGCTGGGCTTAAGTTCATGAGCGCCGCGGGCGGGAATAAGATCACAGGCTTCAGGAAGCCCACGACGCTCGGCGTATCGGCAAGCGCCGACGTGAGCACGCGCAGCGATTTCACAATTCCCATGCGACGCGCAAGGTGCGATGCGGTCTCGGCCAAGGCAAGACTAGCTGGTTCTCCGCTGCGCTTGAGTCTCGCCACATGCGTGGCGCTGCGAAGGAACCGGATCGCTAAGACCATAACGCCCGCGGACCAAACTGGAAGTGCCCAAGCCTCGATCGCGGCAAGGAGTCGAGGCAGGAATGTGGACGCAGCAAGCGCTGCCGGAACGGCTGTATCCACAATCGGCTCACCGACGGAAAGGATCGCCGCACCGGGCGCACGATACACCAGAAACGCAGTGACAAACGGCAGCGCGTTCATCACCGCGAACGCAGCGCAACTCACCGCGTAGCGTAACCGCGCGGGGCGCCGGCCGAGTATCGCGAGCGTAATCCACAATAGAAGCGCCACCGCCGCGCCCTGCCATACGAAATGGAGTAGCGCTGCGCTAATTGCCTGAGCGATTGCCTGAAAATGCGCCGTCATTTGGTTCCCCTTTCAATCTTGTCCAGAAGCTTTTCGATTTCCTCCAACTCCCGTTCCGTCGACTTGCGGCTGGCCAATGCCTGAAGTACCAGCGCCTTCACCGAACCGCCGAACGCGCGCTGTGTAAGATCTTGCAAAAGCTGCCGCTGCGTGTGCTCGCGCGGGTAGCGGGCGCGGTAAATCTGCGGCCGCTGCTCTTCGTCCCGATCCACCAGCCCTTTGCCGGTCATGATTTGGAGGAGCTTCAAAACCGTGGTGTACCCGGTCGGCTTGACCTCATTTAGCGCCTTTTGAATATCGCGCACGGAGTGAGGTCCGCTGTCCCACAACACGCGCAGAATTTCCAATTCCCCCGCGGTCGGATTGGGTTGCTTTGCTTTCACGAGTCGATTATGACGAAGGTCTTCGTCATTGTCAACGAAATTCTTCGTCAATTGATTTCGCCCTCGGGTAAGCCGATATTTAATCGGGTGAACAGTCAGCTCCATCGCGGTCTAAGTCGCCGGGAGAAATCCAGGAACGTCTTGACGAACGCCCAGTGAGCCGCGCGGCCTATCCACCCAAAGAGGGATCTATGCGCAACGGTACGCCGGATCCTCGGAAGCTCCCGAGCGAGTGACGCGGATCCAACAACATAACGCCAATATTTCGCCTTCCAAGCTGTTGGTCGCGGGTCCGATTCCCGTCTCCCGCTCCATTTAGAAACGTCGACAGCCCTTTCGAAGTGGGGCAGGTTCCAGACCTGCCCTTCGCAGCCTTAGTTCTTCAAATACCTCGCCAAAAACGCGTAAATCTCTTCCCGTGAATCCCGAGCCAGCTTCGTATCCAGCCGGTTGAACATGTGTCCTCCCGGCGCATTCTCATAAATCTTCGACTCGAACTTCTTCCCCTCCGCCTTCAGAGCCATGATCATCCTCTGCACCTCCAGCACATTCACGTCTTCATCGTTCGTGTTGCTGTGGATCAATAGCGGAGTCGCCAGTTTCCCCGCATACGTGATCGGCGACCTCTTCTCGTACTCCTTAATATCGTCGCGAACCGACTTCCCGATGTGATAAGCCGCCGAATACTGCGCCTGGTACGCCGGCGATTCATAGCCCATCCGCAACACCAGATCGCTAACCGGCACGCCCGCGTACGCCACAGCGTACTCATCGGGATGCAGCAGGATCTGCATCAGCGTGATCAACCCTCCGTGGCTCCATCCGATCGCGCCCACTTTTTTCGGATCGAGAAAACTATATTTCTCCAGCATCCAAGCTTTGCCTGCCAGCACATCGTCCACTTCCAGGCCGCCGTAATCGATCTGGTTCGAGAACCCCTGCCCGTATCCCGTGCTACCCCGATAGTCCGGCGCGATCACCGCGTAGCCCTGCTCCATCATTTCGCGGATCACATGCGCCAGTTCCACCGACGAAACATTGCCATGCAGTCCCTGATGCGCCAGCACCAGTAAAGGCTGCTTCTTGGACCGGTCCATCTTTTTCGGAATAAATGTGTAGGCGTGAATGATCAGCGGATTCCCCGCCCCCGGCCCCGTTCGATTCAAAATATGCGCCGGAGGCTTGCTGGTGTAAGCGACCTTATCGACATCGGCGATATCGTTCAACTTCTGCACCCACATAATATCGTCGAGCGCCTTCAAAACCGTGTCATTAGGATTGGCCTGCCCCGTAGGTCCAGCAGCAGGAGCAGTAGCCGCAGCAGCCGCCCCGCGACCCCCTCCGCCAGTAGCAACCGGTGGCGCCGGAGGCGCATTCTGAGCAACCAAGGAGAGAGCCAAACCGAAGAGAACCAAATTCCGCATCAAATTAGTCTAACCGATCAAGCCTCGGGGACTGACACCTTTTTCGCCCACATTTTGCAGACAGAGAGCGCCCCTTCGTGGCGAAAAAGGTTGTCTGTCCCCTCGGTGCCGAAGCGAAGGCACTGGAGAAATTCAAAAAGCCCCGAGCCGGGATTGAACCAGCGACATCCAGTTTACAAAACTGGCGCTCTACCAACTGAGCTATCGGGGCGTACAATCCCAGTCTACAATGTCGCTATCCGACCCGCGCAAGTTGGCCGCAACTTGCTCAAATCCCGCAAGCGCTAGCGGTGGCGCGCGCCTCCAGGCAATGCCGCGTCGACATTCGTGTCGACGTGTCCGTGGGAACTACCCGAGCTTCTTCTCCAACTCCGCCCACCTCTCATACAACTCATCCACCGCCAACTGCCTTTTCTCGAGCTCCGCCATTGCCGCCTCCAGCTCTTTCCCTCCCACCGAAGCCGCATGCTGCACCGCATCGTGCTGAGCCTCCAGCGCCACCTCCGCCTCCGTCACGCGATGCTCAATCGTCTCGTAATCCCGCGCTTCCAGGTACGAAAGCTTTTTCTTAACCGCGGCAGCCCTGGGCGCGCTGGCTTCAGTGGGGCCGGTTCCCGACCGGCCCTTCTTCTTCTCCACCTGCCACAAATTCCACTGCGAATAATCCGCGAACCGCTCCGCCCCGCCCTTCCCGTCGAGCACCAACACCACCGTCGCCACCCGATCCAGTAAATACCGGTCGTGCGTTACCAGCACCATCGCCCCCTGAAACTCCAACAGGCTTTCTTCCAGAATCTCCAGCGTAGGGATATCCAGATCGTTAGTAGGCTCGTCAAGAAGCAGCAAATCCGCTGGCTCCAGCATCAACTTGGCGATCAACACGCGAGCCCTTTCGCCTCCGCTCAAACGGCGTACCGGCTGATTCAACTGCTCGCTGGTAAACAAAAACTTCGCAGCCCACGATGCCACGTGAATCACGCGCTCCCGATAAATCACCGAATCGCTATCCGGCGCCAGCGCCCTCCGTAGCGTCAAATTCTGATCGATTTCCCGGATCTGATCGAATGAAACAATCCGCAAATTATCGGCGCGCTGAATCTCCCCGCGCATAGGGGGCATCTCGCCCTTCAGCAGACGCAGCAGCGTAGTCTTCCCGCTCCCATTCGCTCCCACCAGCCCGGCGCGCATCCCGGCGGTAATCGTGAAACTGGTCCCATCGAATAAAACGGAATCCCCGAACCCGTGCGAGATGCCTTCCAGATGCACCAGTCTTTTTGTCTTGCGATCCGTCGCGGAAAAATCGATGTCCGTTAGCTCCACGCGCGTCCGGATTTTCAAATCTTTCAACTCGCCGATCATTTCCTGGGCCTTATCGATCCGCGCCTTCGATTTCGTAGCCCGCGCCTTCGGACCGCGCCGCAGCCACTCCATCTCCGTCTTTACGCGATTCTCCAGCGCGTCCTGATGCTTCGCCTGTGCGTGCAGAAACTCGCCCTTCTTTTCGAGGAACGCGCTGTAGTTCCCGCTCACATAGAAGGTCCCGTTCGGAAACGCGGGATTCAGCTCGACCATCGCCGTCGCGACGTTCTCCAGAAAATAGCGGTCGTGGCTAACCACCACGCAAGCAAACGATGCGTTGTTGAGCAGATCCTCGAGCCACGCGATCCCCGCCAGATCCAAATGATTCGTCGGCTCGTCGAGCATCACGATATCCGGCGATTGCACCAGAGCCTCCGCAATTGCTAGGCGCTTGCGCCATCCTCCGGATAACTTCGACGCCTGCTGATCGAAATCCTCAAACCCCGCGCGCCCCAGCGTCTCCGCTTCGCGCGCCAGTTTCTCTTCCTCCGGAACCTTGGCCTCCGCCATAGCGGCATGCACCACCTGCCGCACCGTGAGCCCTTCTGGAAATTGCGAATCCTGCGTAACGTAAGCGAGCCGCGTCGCTTTCTTCAACGCAACATTGCCTGTATCGGGCTCTCGACGCCCGGTGAGGATTTCGAGCAGAGTCGACTTCCCCGCCCCGTTCGGACCGATCAGCCCGAGCCTGTCCCCTTCGCCGATGTTGAGCGAGATATTTTCAAAAAGCGGAGCGATCCCGAACGTCTTCGAGATGCCCGAAACGTTAATTAACGATGCCATTTATGGTCAAATAAGGCGTCGCACAGCGAACATTATGGTCATGTAAGGCTCGTTATTGTACGGCTACGGTGGCTCCAGCCTGGCTTTGAGAGGAGGTCGGCCCGCTAATCGTGACCACGATCGGCAGCGCACTTCCGCTCACTCCGGTGGGCACCTGGATATTAAACTGAACGAGCCCAGTCACAGCACCGGGCGCGGCCCCCGCGAAAAGGATGGGCGCAGCTTTTCCACCGATCGTCGCGCTTACATACTGCTCAAATACCAGGGTTGCGAGGCCGGGCGTAACCTCACCATCAGTGCTGGCCGGGATGGTCTGACCCCCGCCCGTTCCGTAGACGGAAATGTAGGAGCCCTCACTAACTGGTGTGTTTGCAGTATTATAGCAGGGCGCTTGCGCGCAACTGCTGTTAGGATTCAGGACTGCCGCCTGCCCGCTGCCGGCAGAGTTATTCGTGAACAATCCGAGCGAAGCCGGCGCCACCGGCTGGGTGATGGGCGCAGATTGCGCCCCCTGATAACTGACAACGATGGCGGCCGCAGCGCTGCCAGCTATCTCATAAGGAACAGTCACATTGATTTGAGTGGACGAAACGTAAAGTAGAGTCCCAGGAAAATTATTAAATGTGACCTCAACTCCGCCAAGTGTAGGATTCGTCAGGGAGTTAACGGCAAATGACACGGGGACGCCTGGTCCCAATCCGGAGCCTTTGATAGTGATAATTTCACCCGGCGAAAGCTGGCTGCCGACGCCGCTCGCCGCATTGCTGATAATAAACGGCTGCGGGGTGGTACTCGCGGAAATGAACAGGGCCACGCTGACGATAGCCGTCGCCACATTGGGAGAAGTCAGCGTGAACGATCCGGTATAAGATCCCGGCTGCAAGCTTTGCGGAGTAACTGATATTAAAAGAGTTCCCGGAGTATTGCCGGAAGAGGGAGCGACTGAAAACCAGCTATCGCTGATCGACGCCACCGTGTAGGGAATCGAGCCGCTCGCTGGATTAGAAATCGAAATCGACTGGGCGGCTGGAACGGTCCCACCGGCCTGGTAACTGAATGAAATAGAAGAGGGAGTCGCCGTAATCGCCGCCGCTGGCGGACCTACCGTCAAGCTTACGGGGATGATGATCTGCGGAATAGACGAGTTCTGAAAGGTAATAACGGCCTCGGCGGTATAAACCCCTTGGGTTAAGCTATTTGCAGCTACACCCAAGGTCAGGGTCGCGGACGAAGATGTCGGGGTAGCCGTCATTGCCCCGGATTGCGGACTAACTTGCAACCAGTTCCCTCCGCTCTGCTCGATTACGGATGTCGTAAACGTCGAAGCTTGGGCAGGTGCGCCGTTTAAAGTCAGAGTGATAGGGGATGGAAGCGAGCCGCCTTGCAACTCCGTAAACGCCTGGGAGCCGGCCGGTGTTACCGACACAGAACTCGCGGAAGTAATGGTCAGGTTTACCGGTATCGTCGTCGAATTATTGAGCAATCCGGGTGAATTGATCTGGATCGAACCGGTGTAGTTTCCGACCGCCAGCACGGTTCCTGGCGTGATTTGCACGTCGATGCTCGCTGGGGTGGTTCCGGAGTTAGGAGAGAGCGAAAGCCAGCCGTTACTTGAACTTGCCGTCAGTGAAAAACTGAGCTGCGAGGTCGAATCGGAACTGGTAAGGCCGAGAGCAAACTGCACCGGCCGCCCTCCCTGCTGGAGCGTCAACGTCTGCAAGCCCGTCGGAATCGACACGTTCAGCAAGGCGCTGCTACTGACAAAAAGCGTCACGCCAACCAGCGTTGTCGTGGTCCCGTTGGTGCTCGTATTGGAAGTAAGTGTAATGTTTCCAGCGCAAGTTCCCGGGCCTAAACCCTGGGTCACGATACTGATTGTCAGGTTTGCTGGAGTCGTAGTGGATGACAAGGTAGCTTGCAACCAGCCCTGCGGACACTGATTCGCGCTGGTATTTCCGTCGTTAATACTAAATCCGATTGGGAGAGGAATCCCGCCGCTGGTAATCAGCGACGTCTGCGACGGCGGCGCGGTCTGATGCAGCTCGTAACCGAAGGTAAGCTGCGAAGGACTGGCAGCTAAAGGAGATGTAGTAGTTCCAGAACCGCTCACGGTGAGGGAAACGTTAATGACAGCCGCGGTTCCACCGCCATTCGGGGTCAGAGTGATAGTGCCCGTGTAGGAACCGGTGGCAAGGGAGGCTGAATTGATCTGAATTGCGATCTGATCTGGAGTCGTGCCGCTTGTGGAGGGCGGGAAATTTGACGTCTCAGCCGAAAGCCACCCGCCGGTCGACGCGGACGTGATGCTGAAGGTAAGGTTTGCGCCGGTGCTGCCGACAGAGACGTCTGGCACGTTAGTAGGGCTGCTCCCTTGCGCGGTCGTAAAAGAGAGGCTTGTAGAGCTCACCGTGAGACTTTGCGCCTGAGCCGTGTCAGAACGACCCACCGCGAGAAAGCACATCATGGCAGCGAAGGACGTAAGTCGAACAGGCGCTAAGCGTAACTTGGTCAGCATCTCTCCTATTGAAGCACTTTAGCGTCCAACGTCATAATGGTCCGTAGAGAACACATGGGATTCGGACTTTGGATTGACCCGGAGAACGGCCTGGCTTGGGCGCAAGGGACGCACGAATATCGGCCGATGGGCGCGGCGGTGATTTCATCGACGGACCAGTTCCGGCATCGCGATTTCCGGCAGGCTCGGAAGCGGCCGAGTTCCCTGCAAAACTCGTTTGCTGGATTTTTCGGGTCTCTTGAAGAGGTGAACGTCAAATTGCGGTCGGGTGCGAAGTGGAAGACCCGGGCTACGCCGGCGCATCTGTTGTAAGATTCCGGTATGCGGGCTCCGATACTTCTTTCACTCGGGCTCATCGCCGCCCGTGCATTTAGTCAATCTACCGCTCCCGCCGATCCTTTGGCGAGCCGCTCGCTCGATATCAGCGGAGTGCCTCTGGTCGATCCGCCGGTTCGGGATTATCAAAACTTTTTCAACGAGGTTAAGGATCTCGGAAAACGGCCGCTCTCAGCAGACGCGCGCAGGAGTCTTGCTCTCTCCAATGAGGAGCTTCGTTCCTTAGTCACCGTCACGGCGGACCTTGCGGATCAAGCTGTGGCTTTCAGGAAAATCTGGAGGCCGTGGAGATTCGAGTCTTTCATGGAACTTGTCGAATCGGATGCGGTGTCTCCAGCCTTGCAATCGAAGATGACCGAATTGAGGAACGAGTGGTCGCAAATCATTTTGGATCACGCGCGGCGGCTCAAGGCTGCGTTGGGAGAAGAGCGGTTTCATCGCGTGGAGGAGTTTATGCGCTCTGGGAAGTCGATGTTTGAGGTTCCTGGAGCGTAGACTCAAGCAGGAGCCGCTGGCGCTTGAGCGCCGGAAGCACAAGAAATATGGCCGCCGATAAACGCTGATGAACGCCGATTAAAACAAAGAATTACTTCACCTTCCATTCTGCGATTCCGGCTGACCATGTGGGTTGCATGGTTACTTCTACGCGCAGGGCCATCGTCGTGATGGGTTTGAAGGTTAGCTGATTGTATTTGTCCTTTTCTATTCCGTAGGGCGCGGTGTTTTCTACCGGCTTCCAGTTGTCGGCGTCGAGATAGAGGACTTTCCAAGTTGCCGGGATTCGCACTTCGCCGCGGCCGGTGTCGTCGAACCAGTAGACTTCGGATTGGGAGACGGTCACGGGCCTTTCGAACGCGTATTCGATCCACTCCGTGGTTCCTTTTTTGGGCCACCAGTCGAAGGATGTGGACTCGTCGCCATCGTTGACGGTCAGAGGACTTCGGCGGGAAGGAGACGACGATACTTTTGGCGTCAGGAAGGGCGCGGGTTTGGCGGCGGCTTCTGTTTCCGGTATCCAGACGATCATTTGGCCGCGTCCTCGATTGGCCCACGAGTAGTAGGGGATCGCGGTGAAGGGCTGCTGGTTTTTTAGCACGCTTCCCTGCGCGTCATAGGAGAGTGACAGAGCGCTGCCTTCGATCACCTCGACTCCTTTCAAAAGATCCGGCTTGTACTCGGCGGTGATTTTCGCGTCGCGGGGGATCACCAAATTGCGCACTTTTCCGTTCGGATTATCGGGGGCTTCTAGCGCGTAAAGAATCGGGCCGCGCTCCAGTGCGACGCGTCCACGATCTGCGGCGACTTGATCGTTGGCCACCACGCGGCGGACGGGCATGGGAAGGTTCAGTTGAATGGCGTCTCCGGGACGCCAAGTGCGATCGATGATCGCGTAACCTTTATCGAGCCTGATGGCGACGGGCCTGCCGTTCACTTTCAGAGTAAAGGGAGCGCTGGGGGCGTCCACGTATCGGTACAGATCGCTGGGTACGGGTTGATTGCGCGCCCAGCCGGGGATGCGGACCTTGATTCGGAACGGAGCGGGCTGGTCCGGCGTGACGATCATTTTGACTGCGCCATCCCAGGGATAATGCGTTTCCTGGGCGATCTTCACGGCGCGTCCGTTATCGAGTTTTATGTCGGCGGTGCTGGCGACGAACAGGTTCACGAAAATCTCCGTGGCGCGCTGTGCGTAGACGTAGCCGGGCATGGACGCGACGAAGCGGGTGATGTTCGAAGGACAGCACGCGGTTCCGAACCAGGGGCTGCGTTCATGCTGGCCGTTCGATTCCAGAGGGTTGGGATAGAAGAACGTCTTGCCGTCGAGCGAGACTCCGGAGATGAGACCGTTGTAGAGCGTGCGCTCCAACACATCGATGTATTTCGCATCGGCGTGCAGAAGGAAGAGGCGATGATTCCAGAAATCGTTGCCTACGGCGGCGCAGGTTTCGTTGTACGCGGTCATGTTCGGGAGCTCGTAATTCTTGCCGAACGCTTCGCCGGAAGAGGTGGCGCCGATGCCTCCTGTGATGTAGAGTTTTTTGCTCGCGACGTTGTCCCAGATGGCGTCGATGGCATGGACGTAGGCCTGATCGCCGGTTAGCGCGGCGACGTCCGCCATTCCGGAGTACATATAGGTTGCGCGGACGGCGTGTCCGACGGCTTCGGTCTGCTCAATGACGTGAATGTGGGATTGGTTGTATTCGCGGCCGGAACCTTTCATGCCATCGGGGCCGCGGGCGTCTAGCATGAACTTCGCGAGGTTCAGATATTGCTGGTTGCCAGTAACCAGATACATTTTCGCGAGTCCGATTTCGACCACTTGATGGCCGGGCCAGATGCTCATTTTTCCGGGGCCGAAGGTCTGGTCGAGAAGATCGGCCGAGCGTAGCGCGATGTCGAGCAGAGTGCGCTTTCCGGTGGCCTGATAGTGGGCCATCGCAGCCTCGTAGAGATGGCCGAGATTGTAGAGTTCATGGCTGAGCTCGCGGTCGAGCATCCAACGCTGCGGGCCGGCCCAGGGATGAGGATGCAAGGGATCGATGGTGCGGGCGGTGTAGAGATAGCCGTCCTTTTCCTGCGCGGCTCCGATGCGGGCGATGAGCTGGTCGAGGAACGCGTCGAGCTGCGGATCGGGTTGGGAGCGCAAGGCGTAGGACGCGCCTTCGATGACTTTGAAGACGTCGCTATCGTCGTAGGGGTTCTTGGGATAGGCCTTGTTCGCGAGAGGTTCGCCGCGGAGGACGGTGGCGGCGCGATCGAAATTATCGAAGTCGCCCGCCTTTTCGAGCTGGGTGAAGGCGGCGGGAATGGTGGCCTTGCGATTGAGTTCGATGCGGGGGGCCCAGAAATCGTCGTGAAAATGGACGGCGGTGAAGGGGACGGGCTTGACGGGATAGGTGGCGTTCTGTGCGAGCGCCATGGTCGCTGTCAGGAGAAGCAGACGCATATGGGAAGTTTGTCACAGGCAGGTGGGGGTCTGCGGAGGGCAGGTCGGGAACCTGCCCCACTTAGTTCTCGGATGGCTTCTCTATGTGGTCTACAACCAGGACTTCAACCATGGTTTTTTGCGGCTCCAGCTTGAGGCCCAGTTGGTCCTGGATTGCTACGAAGATGCTGATGTCGGATGGATCGGGGTTGTTATTGATCCTGAAGAATGGGGTGGCTTCCATTTTGAGGTCGTAGGTTCCGGTGAGGCCGGTTTTATCGAGCACGGGACGGCCGGTGTAGACCGGAAGTTGCTGCACGACGTCCGCCATGGTGCGTTTCGTCAGCGTCATGATCTGATTGCGGCCGTTCATGGTGTGGCGGCCGGAGGGTTGAGTGTCGGGAGCGCTCTCCTTGAACTTGGGCCCGTTCTTCCCGACAACAAGCGCGAACATTTGCTCCTCGCGCATTTCGTGGTGGAATCTGAGTTTGAACCGGTCGGCGAGGAGCGCTTGCAGCATCTGCCGGAAGTCATCTGTTGCCGGAGCGGCGTCGCCCTCGGCTTTCGCCTCAATGTCGAAGAACGTGTCGCCGAGGTTCGGGTCCGGTCCGGTCCAGGCGAGCTGATAGTTTTTCAGGTTGTAGGCGTACAGCACCAGCCCTCCTACGAATTGCGCCGACGCCCTGAAGAGAGGGCCGGAGGTGGTGATGTTTATGTTGCCGGCAGGTCCCGGATGAACTTTAATCGACGCTACTTCGAAGGTCTGGCCGAAAATATTCAGGGTCGACAACAACATTAAGCCTGCGGCTCCAGTCATGCCACACCTCCGCTGAAAGGGTGACGGCTTCCGTGCCCTAACTGTTGACTCCCGACGCGAGGAATCCTCCGTCGACGACGATGCATTGGCCGGTGATGAAGCTGGCGGCGTCGGAGGCGAGGAGGACGGCGGCGCCATTGAGCTCGCCGGTTTGACCGAAGCGCTTCATGGGCGTGCGCATCAGCAATTCCTTGCCACGGTCTGTGGAGTCGAGGAGGTTTTTGTTGAGGTCCGTGCGAAAGACTCCGGGGGCGATGGCGTTGACGTTGATTCCTTCGGACGACCATTCGACGGCTAGGCTGCGGGTCAAGGCGAGGAGCGCGGACTTCGATGCCGCGTAGGCCGCGACTTCGCGCAGACTGACGTAGGAGTTCAGCGAAACGATGTTGATGATGCGGCCGTGGCCGGAGGCTTTGAGAGGCTCGTAAAAGGCCTGGCAGGCGCGCAGAGCGCCGGTTACGTTGACGTTGAAGGTCTCGTCCCATTCCTGTTCGGGGAACGTGACGGTGGGTTTGCGGCCGATTTTCCCAGCGGCGTTGAGCAGGATGTCGGCGCGTCCGAAGTGCTTCATGACTGCGTCACGGAGTGCATCGACGGAGGCGCGGTTGAGCACGTCGACGGCGACGCTGAGGGACTTTTTGCCCTTGGCTTCAATCTCCGCGGCCACTTCCTGAACCAGGTTTTCACGGCGGCCTGTGGCGATTACGTCGGCTCCGGCGTCCGCCAATCCCAAGGCCAAAGTGCGGCCGATTCCCGACGTTCCGCCGATCACCACAGCGACGCGACCCGTCAAATCCAACGACTTGAGCATAACTTCCTACTGTATCCTGAAAGTTTAACGTTCATGAGCAACCCTATACTTCTTCCCAAATTTACGCTCGGCGTGGGCGACCGTTTCGCGCATGAAGCCGAGGCGCAATTGAAGGCCTGCATGATGGCGGGCGAGGCGGGCGTCGATGTGATTCCGGTGTGGAACAAGTCGAATCGCGAGCACATGATTATCGGGTCAGTGCCGGCGAGCGTCCGTCATGCGGCCGATGCAGCGGTGGGCAAGCTGGGATGGCGCAAGCCTTATTTCTGCGACGCGGACCACATCAATTTCGAGACAGTAGACGGGTTTCTCGACGCGTGCGATTTTTTTACTATCGACGTGGCGGATTGGATCGGGACGACCGTGGACGGGTCACTATTTGTGGCGGAGCATCCGGAATTGATCGGGGAGCTTTCGATTCCGGGAGTGGCCGGCAGGATTCGCACGACGAAGGAATTCGTCGAGCAGGTTGCCGGAAAATATCTGGCTGCGGTGACGGAGGCGGGTCGGATTTATCGCAAGATCGAGACGGCAAAGGGCCCGGGGACGTTCGTCACGGAAGTTTCGATGGATGAGACGGATTATCCGCAGACGCCGGTGGAGCTGCTGATCATTTTAGTGGCGATCGCGGATGAACAGATTCCGATTCAGACTATCGCGCCGAAGTTTACGGGGCGATTTAATAAGGGCGTCGATTACGTGGGCGATGTCGGGAAGTTTACGGATGAGTTTTCTGACGATATCGCCGCGATCGCGTATGCAGTGGCCAATTACGGTCTGCCCGAGACTCTAAAGCTGAGCGTGCATTCGGGCAGCGATAAATTTTCGATCTATGGGCCGATCAAGGAAACGCTGCGGAAATTCGACGCGGGTGTTCATGTGAAGACGGCGGGGACGAACTGGCTTGAGGAGCTGATCGGGTTGGCGGAGGGCGGCGGAGAAGGGCTCGTCATGGCGAAGGAGATTTACGCGGAGGCGTACGAGCATGAGGCGGAGTTATGCAAGCCGTATGCGGCGGTGATCGATATCGATCCGGCGAAGCTGCCTTTGCCTGTGGTCGTCAACGGATGGACGTCGGAGCAGTATGTGAACGCGCTGCGGCACGATCAATCGTGTCCCGAATTTAATCCTAGCTTGCGGCAGTTGTTACATGTCGGGTTCAAGATCGCGGCGAAGAAGGGGAATAGTTATTTGGATTTGCTGGATGAGTTTAAGGTCGAGATTGGGCGGAATGTGACGACGAATTTGTTTGAGCGGCATATAAAGCCGCTGTTTTTGTAGTTGAAGAGATCCGGCCATTCTGACGATGGATCGGCATGGCGTTGTCGCGGTCGAACTGGCCTGGCGTGATGATCCTCGGCATGATGGTTTGCGTTTTCGGATTCGGGTGGCTCCGGAAGCACATTCATCCCGCGATCAAGATCGTCTACCTGGTGCCTTCGGATGTGACGCCGCGTCCTAATTTCGAGGAGGGCTCCCGCCGCGCGCTGGTCGCCGCACAACTCTGGTACTTTAACGACCTGGGTAAGGGAGTTACGTTCGGCCTGGCGAATCCGCTGGTGGAGACAGTCCGGCTGGCGCATCCCGAGAAATGGTACCGTGCGCGGGCAGCGGCGAGAACCGATCGAGAGACGTTATGGCAGGTAACGCTCGATGAGGAAGCGTTCGCGATGACCGGAGGATCGTACGACCACGCAAGGTACACGTGGGTCTACTTTCTCGACGCGAATTTGCCGGAGATTCCGTCACAGGGAACGGACGGGGTGGCGCTGCTGCTGCGGTCAGATATCATCAATATGCTGGGGCGCCAGCCTTCCTGCTGGACGGTTGGAGGGATCGCGCATGAACTGGGACACGCCTACGGGCTGCAGCATCCGGCGGATTGCGATTCGCATCGGATCCCGGATGCGGATCCGGCGTGCGCATCGATGAGCTACCTGGGTGGGGATCGGTTTCCCCACAGCGCGTTTCTGGCGTCCGATCGCGAGATGCTACTGCGAAATCGCGCGTTCGTCCCCATGAAACCGGAGGCGGCACAAATTGAGTGCACTATGACAAAAACTCAGACGCCCCAGCAGTAATCTTCGACTGCCCGATCGATCTGCGGATCCTTTTCGCTGATGCGCATCAGTTCAAGGCGCAGTGCGTCCACCAGGGCGAACCAGCTTGCTTCTACCACGTTTTCTGAGACGCCGACCGTCGACCAGCTGCGACGGTGGTCGGACCATTCGACTAATACGCGCACTCTTGCGGCGGTACCTTTTTTGAAATCGAGGACGCGGACTTTATAGTCGGTTAGCTTCACGTCGGCGATTGAGGGATACAAGGTCGCTAAGCACTGGCGGAGGCACAGATCCAAGGCGTGAACCGGGCCATTGCCGGTCGCCGTGGCGGAATGGACTCCGTCGTGCGCTTTTAATGTTACCGTTGCCGTTGAGCCGGTGGAGCGAGTGGTCACCTCGTAGCTGACTACTTCAAAGAGCTGCAAACCGGGGCGCAGGGCTTCGCGTACCAGGAGCTCGAACGTGCCTTCGGCGGCTTCGAGCTCGTAGCCTTGAAACTCCATTTGCTTGATGCGGTCGAGCAGTTCGCGGCGCGCGGTGTCGTCGAGACGTTCTTCCAGACCGTGCTGCTTCAGCTTATAGAGGATGCTTCCCTTCCCCGAAAGATCGCTCAGCAGGACACGCTGCCGGTTCCCGATCACTTTGGGATTGATGTGTTCGTACGTCGCCGCGTCTTTCAAAACAGCCGCCACGTGGACGCCGCCTTTGTGGGCGAAGGCGCTGTTCCCTACGAAAGGCTGGTCGCTGCGCAGAGGCAGATTCGCGAGCTCCGCAATGAACCGCGCGGTCGATGTCAGTTGACTCAGGTTTTCGCGGCCGATGGTCGTGTGGCCCATCTTCAGTTCGAGATTTGCGATGATCGAGGTCAGGTTCGCGTTGCCGCAGCGCTCGCCGTAGCCGTTCATGCAGCCTTGGACGTGCGCGAATCCTTGCTCGATCGCCGCCAGCGAGTTGGCGACGGCCATGTCGGAATCGTTATGCGTGTGGATACCCAGCACCCCTTCAAAATTCTTGCGAACGTCAGCGCAGATTTGCGTCAGGCGGCTGGTTACAGTGCCTCCGTTGGTATCGCAGAGGACCAGAACATCGGCGCCGGCTTTTTTCGCGGCTTCTAAAGTACGCAGCGCGAAATCGCGGCTGGCCGTGTAGCCGTCGAAAAAATGCTCGGCGTCGTACACCACTTCTTTGCCGTGGTCCTTCAGATAACGCACGGTGTCGGCAATCAGTTTGAGATTTTCCTCTTCGGTAATGCCGAGCGCCCGGTGCACATGGAGATCCCAACTCTTGCCGAAAATCGAGACCACCGGTGTCCCTGATTCGATCAACGCGTTGACGCTCGCGTCCTCCTCGACGGGATTGCGCGCGAAACGCGTGGCTCCGAACGCGACCAGCCGCGCATGCTTCAGATTCAGCTCGCGGGCGCGCTGAAAGAACTCCTTGTCTTTCGGATTGGAGCCCGGCCAGCCGCCCTCAATATAATCGATGCCCAGATCGTCCAGCTTGTGGGCGATGAGGACCTTATCGTCGGCCGAGAAACTGACGTTCTCGCCTTGCGTGCCATCGCGTAGCGTCGTATCGAAGGTAAAAACTCGCATAAATTTAAGTCGCGGCCGGTACACCGACCTCTTTCTTCTTTTTCAAGAACGGCATCATCTTGCGCAGCTCGGCGCCCACTTGTTCTATGGGCTGATCTTCCTGCCCTTTGCGCATGCCGAGGAACTTCGCGCGTCCGGCTTTGTTTTCGCCCAGCCATTGTTTGGCGAATTCGCCGGATTGAATTTCGCTAAGAATCTTCTTCATTTCGGCGCGCGTCTGCTCATTCACGATTCTTGGGCCGCGCGTGTAGTCGCCATACTCCGCTGTATCGGAAACCGAATAACGCATGTAGCTGAGGCCGCCTTCATAAATAAGATCGACAATCAGCTTCAATTCATGTAGGCACTCAAAATAAGCAATTTCAGGCGCGTATCCTGCCTCGACCAGGGTTTCGAACCCGGCGCGAATCAACTCGGCGGCGCCGCCGCACAGTACGGCTTGCTCTCCAAAAAGATCACTTTCCGTCTCTTCCCGAAACGTCGTTTCAATCACGCCCGCTTTGAGGCAGCCGAGGCCGAGCGCATACGCCAAGGCCTGTTCGCGCGCCTTGCCGGACGCATTCTGGTGCACCGCGACCAGCGCGGGAACCCCCACGCCTTCGGTGAACAGCTCGCGGACTCGATGGCCCGGCGCTTTGGGCGCGATCATCGAAACATCGACACCGGCGGGAGCGGCGATGGCTCCGAAGTGAATGTTGAATCCGTGAGCGAACATCAGGGTCTTGCCAGGCGCGAGATTCGGCTCAATGTCCGATTTATAAAGGTCACCCTGGATGTGGTCCGGGACCAGGACCATCAGCACGTCGGCGGCTTTAGTCGCGTCGGCGGGCGACATCACAGTCAGGCCCGCCGCTTCCGCTTTTGCTTTGCTCTTGCTCGAAGCCGGCAGGCCGACGATGACGTCGAGGCCGGAATCGCGCAGGTTCAGCGCGTGCGCGTGGCCTTGGCTGCCATAGCCGATAATGGCGATTTTCTTGCCTTTCAGCAACGAAAGATCGCCGTCTTTCTCGTAGAACCGAGTCGCCTTCATTTCCATTTACTTAAGAACTCCATCTGTGGTTTCGATTTCTGCTTCCCTCACGACCGGCGGCGCGAGCTTCAGCTTTTTGGCTTCCAAAGCCACGGCCACCATGCCACTGCGCGTTACTTCGATCTCGCCATAACTGCGCATTACGTCCATAAACTCGTCCAATTTCTCGGAATCCCCCGTCGCTTCGAGCACGAAGCCTTCGACCGAGGAATCGACGGCGCGGGCGCCGAAAATCTCGGCCTCCTTCAGAATGGACGTGCGATTCTGCATAGTAGACCGCACGCGAACCAGCGCCAATTCCCGCCTCACCGCGGGAGACTCCGTTAAGTCGGATGCTTGCAGAACGTTAATCAGCTTGTTGATCTGTTTGATTAACTGCATCCTCTGCTTGTCGCCCGCTTCACCGGGTTCGATATCGACCACAATGCTCATGCGCGAAAGCTGCGGGTCCATGGTGCGGGCGACCGTCAGGCTCTCGATGTTGTATCCACGCGCGGTCAGCAAGCCGGTCACACGCATCAGCGCGCCGGGTTTGTTCTCCATCAGGATCGAAATTAATTGCAGCATTTATGCCTCCACCGGCTGCGGCGCGCCGAGCACCATTTCGTTGATTGCGCCTCCGGCCGGAACCATTGGATAAACGTTTTCAAACGGCGTAACGCGGACGTTCAACAAATACGGGCCCGGCTCCCGGACCGCAGCTTCGAGCGCTCCACGTAGCTCGCGAGGACTTTGCACCGTGCGTCCCTTAAATCCGTAGGCGCCGGCCAGTTTTTCCGGATCGGGGAATCCTTCGAGCTGCACCGACGACAAGCGATTGTTATAAAACAGCTCCTGCCACTGGCGAACCATCCCCAGGTAGCCGTTGTTCATGACGATAATCTTCACCGGCAGCGCGTGATTGGCAATGGTCGCGAGCTCTGGGATCGACATCTGAAATCCGCCGTCGCCCACGATCGCGAAGACCAGCTTGTCGGGACGCGCGAACTGCGCGCCGATGGCCGACGGCAGACCGAATCCCATGGAACCGAGCCCGCCCGAATTGATCCACAAGCGGGGATGATTGAAGCGGATGAACTGCGCGCCCCACATCTGATGCTGGCCGACGTCGCTCGAGACGATTGCTTCCCCGCCCGACAGGCGGTCGATTTCCGCCATCAGATGCTGCGGCTTGATTTCGTCCGCCGACGTTTCCGCATTGTAAGGATGCTCGCGCTGCCACTCTTTGATTTGCCCCCACCATCCGGCGCGCGAGGTAGCGTTCTTGCCGCGCAGTTCGCCGGCGGTCTCTTCAAGCGCGGCGATCAGTTTCTTGAGGACGCGCTTGACATCGCCTACAATCGGAATTTCGGGCGTGCGGATCTTGCCGATCTCGGCCGGATCGATGTCAACATGAATTACTTTGGCGTGCGGCGCGAATGCGGCCAGCCGTCCCGTGACGCGATCGTCGAAGCGCACGCCGAGAGCGATCAGAACATCAGTCTCAGTCATGCCCATGTTCGCGGCGTAACTGCCGTGCATGCCGGGCATGCTCACGAAATTCGAATGCGTGCCAGGCAAGCCTCCCAGGCCCATCAGCGTGCAGACCGCGGGAGCGTCGACCAGTTCGACCAGTGCGCGAAGCTCCTCACTGGCGTCGGCGGCGATGATGCCTCCACCCGCGTACACGAAAGGACGTTTCGCTTCCCAGATCATCTGCGCGGCGCGGCGGATCTGTCCGGCGTGGCCTTCGGTATACACTTTGTACCCGGGTAAGTGAATCGTCGAAACCGGAGCGTAATGCGCCTGGCCCTGAAACACATCCTTGGTGATGTCGACTAACACCGGCCCAGGGCGGCCGGTCGAGGCGATGTGAAATGCCTCATGCATGGCCTGCGGAAGGTCGGCGAGGTTCTTCACCAGGAAGTTGTGCTTGGTGGCCGACCGCGTGATGCCGAACGTGTCGGCTTCCTGAAATGCGTCGCTGCCGATCAGTTTGCTGGTCACTTGTCCCGTGAGCGCCACAATCGGAATCGAATCCATCATTGCGTCGACCAGACCGGTGACCAGGTTGGTAGCCCCAGGGCCCGAGGTCGCGCAACAGACGCCGACCTTTCCTGTGGCTCTCGCAAAGCCTTGCGCGGCGAACGCAGCGTTCTGCTCATGCCGGACGAGCACGTGCTTAATCGGCGAATCGTACATCGCGTCGTAAAGGGGAAGCGTGACGCCCCCGGGGTACCCGAAAATAATCTCTACTTTCTCGCGTTGCAGACATTCAAGAACGATCTTTGCGCCGCTGGTCAAGCTCGACATGTAAGCTCCTATAACAAAAAAGCCACTGCCCGGGGGTTTGTTCCCCCGCCAGTGGCCAAGATTCGTTTAATTCCGAAATCGGGCCGTTCAGGCGGGGCCGGCGATAAGGCCGACCCCAATAATAAGAACGATTCCCGATACTGGTAAGAATGCGGTGGAGACCGCGATGGTGGTGCGGAGAGCCTGGTTGGGGTCCGTTGGTGTCATCGTTATCTCTCGTAAGACAGAATACAGGAGAAGGTTGGCAAATGCAAGAACTCTTTTTCATAATAAATATTTATTAGGTTATGTTCTGGGCGAACTCGATGCAATATAATTCCCTTAGCATGGCCCTAAGTATCAAACAGGAACGGGAACAGGCGCACGCGCTGCTGGACTTGCTGTCGCCAGCTAAACTAAGTATCGTGCGGGCGCTGCTGAAGGTGATGGTCGACGATAACGAACTGACGGCGCAAGACCGCAAGGCCATTCAAGCCGGCTTGGATTCGATGGAGGAAAAGCCCGACTTGACCGTCGAGGATCTGCTGGCGGATTTAGGACTGACGATGGCCGATTTCGAGAAGATCGGGGAAGAAGCCGGCGAGGAGCGTCTGCCGCGCAGCGGACTGCTGCGGAATCCGCTCCACTAAGGCGTTTACCCTAAGCGGTCAGCATTTCCGTACGAGGGGCGTAATGAAAAGGGGCGCGGCTGGGCATCAAACAGAAATTGATATCCATGCTGTCGCTGTTGGAACGTAGGCGCACCAGCACCCAATCCTTCACGCCAGCGGAACGGGTGTGATAATTCCGCCCGTAGATCACGGTGGGTACTGTTAGGCCCAGGGGTCCCAGCTTTTCCTCGAAGATGGTCTTAACGTTGCCGACGATCATGTTCGCCACTTCGGCGACGGCGTCGAGGACATCTTCGTTCACCGAATTATACTCGGTCATCAGCAGCGCTCCGGCCAGCTTTTGCGCGAACTGCGGTGAGCAGGAGATGTGGCCGGCGCCGGTCCAGGATCCCGCCACGCCCACCAGAGCGACCACGCCGTGAAACGTCTCCGGCTCGATCACTTTTGTCATCACCGACGGCTCGATTTCGAGGGGCAGGTTCAGCATGGTCTCAAAAACCTCGCGAGAAGCCTTGAAAATAGCTTGCTCGACGTCCTGCTGGGTCACGGTTTCCATTTAGATAATTCCCGTCAGCTTTTCTTTGATCTGATCGGCGGTGAAAGGCTTCTTGACATAACCCGCGGCCCCCAGCTCCAGCGCCAGCATCACTTTTCCCTGGCTGCCTTCGGTGGTGACCATGATGATCGGCACGGTCTTATAGGCGGCGTCTGCTTTTAACCTGGTGAGCAGTTCGATGCCATCCATATTCGGCATGTTGATGTCAGAAAGAATCAGCCCGACCTTTTCGGTTTTCAGCCGTTCTAGCGCCTCATTGCCATCGCTTGCCTCGTGTACCTTGCCAAGCGGCACTTCGGCCTGCACCAGAACCCGATGCAGGATCTTCCGTATCGCCGCCGAATCATCCACAATCAATACATCCAGAGCCATCGTACGCACCTTTCGCGATCTATTTCATGACACTTATCGGACAGGATCGGCGGTCGTAAGAGCACTTCGTGTTCGCGATCGGGTCAGCGCGCGGCATAACTGGTCGCGCAACGCACCAATCGAAGCCAGTGCCGCGGGGTCGAAGCTCTTTGGATCATGGCGGTCGAAGTACAGGCATCCGGCAACCGCGCCGCCGGCCACCAAAGGCAACAATCCGAATACCGGCTCGCCGACCACCTGGCTGAAGCGGGTCCCATCGAAACGCCGGTCGCGGGGGCCTGACACGAATACGTCCGTGCGTTTCAGGACTGCAACGGCCACCGGTCCCGACGCTCCCGCCACGGGAAAATTAAAATTCTTGACCAGCTTGTCGATCGATTCGCCGAATCCGGTAATGCCTACCAGCCGATGCCCGGTTTCGTCCAGCAACGCGAACAGCACGTGGTCGAAAGGCCCTCCCCGATAGATCGCCTCCATCACCATCATCGTGATCGCGCCCAAGTCGTCAGCCGAGCCTCGATCCACCTGTGTGGTCACATCGCGGAGCAGTGTCGAGAACGTCTCGGTCTCCGTTTCCGGCTCGCCCCCGGCATCCATGGGTGGCTCTTCCTCGTCGATCTGCTCCAGCGCGGCTTCCGTCTGGCGCTTCAGGCGCAGGTGGTCCATCGGGACGTTCATTGCCTGAAATACTTCCTTGGTTTCCTCGAGAGCGCTCTCGACGATCGATTTGACGTCGTCATGCGAAAGACCCAGCACCGGCCCCAGACTATGCAGCAGAAGATTGACGCTGGCACGCGCCCCGCTCGCCTCCCTCCGGTAAACTGCCGTCGTCAGTTTGTGCGCGAAGTGAGTGATCGCCGCCAGCCGCTCCGCCTCGGTAGAAGGCGCCCGGCGCAGGCGAAGCACCCGGTCGTTCATGCAGTCCCGAACACTCTCCGGAATGCTCCACTGCATCGCGACTGCTCTGCCAGCCTGATCGTAATCGAACCCCAGTTCTTCAAGGCACGCCTGCGCGGCCGGGATCCGGTCGTCTTGCACTCGCAACAGCACCGACGCATAGCCGCGCGGATGATAGCAAGCGACCAGAACCTCTCCCAGATTGCGGAACATGCCGCAGAGATAAGCTTCCTCGCGCTTGGGATATCGGGCGCGGTCGGCGACTTCGCGTGCATGGTTCGCCGTGAGCAGAGAGAGCAGAATCAGCTCCTTCAACCCCGGCGAGTGCTTCCGAAAATGCTCCAGCAGGACCACGCCGGTGGCCATTTCGCGAACCGATTCCACGCCCAGCAGCGACACCGCATGCGAGATCGAACGGATGTGCCCTCCGCTACGGTTGTAGAGCGCGGAATTCGCGGTCCGCAGAATGCGCAGGGTCAGGCTGTAATCCTTGAGAATTACATTCGTAATGTGTTGAAGCGAAGCCTCTTCGTCGACCTTCAGCAGCACTTGTTCGATGGAACGGGATAAAGCCGGAAACTCCGCCAACCCCGCAATGTCTTCGAGGAATTCGGCGAGCTTGTCCGTCGGCTTCAGTTCTACTCCCACGGAAGCCTTATCGGCGGGTCCGCAGCCGTTAGCCTTCTATTTTGTAAGGATTGGTCTGGCTCAGGCCTCGAATGCCTTGGCCTGTAAGAAGCGGTCGAGGGCGGCCGCATCAATCGGGGGCTGAACCGCAATCGGCGTTGTCGAGCCGGTAAACCAGATTTTGGTAACAACGGCTCCTTGAGCCTCGAACGCCACGACGTTGGATAAATTGACCATTAGATTACTCAATCGCACATAGGTATGCACGTTTAAATCCTCCTTTGGCGTATTATAAACATCCGAGAATTTCAGAAGAATGACTATCGTTCCAGATGCTTCAGACGCGCGTCGATCACTTCTTCGACTCGCCTAAGTTCCGCGCGCCAGGTGTCTCGCATGAGACTCAGATTTCCTCTGACCTATTTCATGATCGAATCCCACCGCGCCCCAGCCTTCGCCGCTACCTTATCGATGTCTTCTTTTAATAAGAACCCCGACCCCGAAAGCGTCACAGCGGCCTCTTTCACCTTTTTCAGATATTCGTCCTTATCCTTATAACGCTCCTCGATCGACAAGCGCGGATCTCCCGACGCCTCCCGCTCTGCCTTGGTCTTCGCAAACGGGATAAACGACCCGACCATGTTGTAAATCACGTCCGGCGCGCCGATCTTCGGATCGCGTAAATTCCACCCGGTATAAGTCGCCAGTGGAACCAGTTGCTCCGGCAGCCGGATTCCCGCCGTCTCATTCCCATCCGAATTCACCTGCGGCACCAGCACCGGAAACGCAGCACCGACCTTTGGAGGATCGTACGCCACAATCCCTTTCGACCGGAAATCTGGCCCGAAATCGAGATGCCACGCTAAGTACGGCTCCTTCGGCAGAGCGATCCCCTGTACCTTCGGGAAATTCAACGCCCCCGGAGCCACCAACTCGTCCTTTCCAATTCGGGGAATCTTCGATTCCGGAGGCGCAGTCCCATTCGTCACCCACGAATTCAGATCGATCAACAAAGCCCGCATCGCAAACCGGTAATCCGTGGGATTCGCGCGATTCTGCGTCACCGTCTTCACCGCCTGCGCATTCGCCCCATGCTGTGCCCCGGCGATAAAATACACCCGAGTCTCCGGCGCAGGCGCAACATCCTTCTTCCCGTCCGGACTGATGTGGATTAACGACGCCGCGCGCCCCCAGTACTCATACGCGCCATTCGAATAGAAAATCTTCGGCACCACGCCGTCCTTGCGGGCCCGCGCCAAAATGGAATCCGTAATCCCCGCATCCGTCTCCGATTCATCGGTAAACGGAAAAATATCCGACGGATAAAAGAGATTCAATAGAGGATGCCCGTCGCGCGAAGGCTGCGCGAAGCGATGATCGAAACTCCCCCGCCCCGCTCCCGCTACGTGCGCCCAGACGCCATCGAACACGCGCTTCCCGTGTTCATCCGCGTTGAATCCGTAATAAAGAAAGGTCCGCAAAAACCGCCCGCTCTGCGAAACCCCGAATCCGATCGCGCGCTCCGCCTCGCCTTGCTGCTTCATGTACGACACATAATCGCGAATCGCCGCCGGGCCCAGTCCCACGACCGCGGGATCTTTCGCCGTATACACAACTTCGTAAATCCGGGCTGGCTCAAATCCCGCCGCATACTCGATGTGCGTCATGTCGGACGAAAACTTCCACTGATCCCGGCCAATCACAGTCCGCTTGCCGTTCACCCCGTCGCGCACCGTCAAAGTCGCCGACTCGGGATCCGCCACCGCATAAGGAATCATCGTCCGATCGCCCAGAGACTCTGAGGTTGACCTCTTATCCACCGTGATCTCCGAGCGCACCACCCCCGTAATCCCTTTAATCACCGGCGCATAAAGCTTCAGCAGCCCTTCGCGATTCGGAATATCGAATTCCCAACCGATCCAGACGAGAGTGAATCCCTGATCGAACAGCAGCGAATCGCCCGTTTCACCGCGTCCGCCGAGATCGAACATGTTCACCATGCCCTTCCCTCCGCGATTAGAAATTTCCACCAGCGCCGTTCCGTTGCCCTTGCTTTTCGGCCGCAGGACTTCCAGATCCGCGGAAAACTCCACCAGCCCCTTCTCATCTCGCGGAGCCAGCGCTAGATCCGTAATAATCTGATTCGCCGCCAGCTTTGGATCGACCGCAAAATAAACCTTTCCCGTGATCCGTTCGTACCCGGCGACCGTATAGTCCCCGCGCGTAGCAATATCAACCCGGGTAACCCCCGCGCCGGCAATAGCGGCAGAGAGTAAAACAAGAGAGAGCGGTCGATGCATTCCTAAATAGTAGCTAACGGTTAAACGGATATTCCTGGACCCAATGGAATCCACGGCTCACCAGCAGCAGCTTGCTTCGATCCAGCAGTTCGAGCTTCATGTGCAGATCCTGTCCGTCGATCAAGCCCGCGAGTGTCATCCGATCCGGAGCCGTCCTCTCGAACTTTATAGTCCACGCCGAATTGTTTTGCTTTAGAGTAACCACGCCGTTCTGCGTATCCACCTGCGCACCATATCCGGTGAAGGTATCGTCGACGCGTTGCAGCGACATCCCCGTCGGGCGGTCGAAAATCACTCGCCGGATGCTTGAAGCGTCCCTCGAAACCTTATCCACATTCCAGATCCCGTAAAGGGGCGATTTCGGCGCGCCTGCTCCATAGAGATGCCAACCCTGATACGAGCCGTACGACTTGGCCCCAATCAACCAGAGCGCGAACACAGCCTGCACTGCAAACGCGATCCGATTCGCCCGCGGCGATTGAAATAAATCGGCCCGTTTCGATGCCCCCACCGCATCTCTCGAAAGAAAGAACCGCCAAATCCGTCCCATCTCCGGCGCTAGCAGAATCAGAGACATCACGATCAAGTGGAATGCGAACAATTTCACCGGAACGTCGTAGGTCATGTTGAGGGTAAATATTTCAATGGAGTCGGCGAGTACCACCATGGCCCCCAGCATCGCCGTCCGGGGAAAGAACAATAGCACTCCGCCCAGCACCTCCGCCGATCCTGCGAACATTTCATAACCCGGCGCCGCGCCGATCGAATACCACAGAACGCCCATAGGCGAGAAATTTCCGAACGGTTCCACCAATCTGGTCAGTGACGGAAACGGCATCTGGAGCGGCACTAGCTTCGCCATCCCATAAATTAGCATCTGCGATCCGGCCGCGAACCGGAGAAAAACATAAAACCACTTCTGCGCCGTCCGATACTCCCCGCGCCTCCGGTCCGCGACAGACCAGATCGCAGCCGAAATCACCGCGATCGAAAACAGGCAGAACGCCAGCACCCAATCGAACGTCTTATCCCCGCTCCCGCTTCCCGAATAAACCAGCGGAGTGGCCACATGAAATACATGCACTGCGGTCCACTCCACCATCTTCACAACGGGCCCCTTCGTGCCGAGCTCGAGCGGAACCAACCCCGTGAGAATCTGATTGGTCGAGCAATACAAGGTGAAATAAACCAGGCAAAACCGGAACGCGATCCGCGAAATCAGAGGCCAGCGCTGAGGCTCCTGCACAATCTCAATATCATCCGCGTAAGCCTGAGGTTGAGGAGCCATGATTGAGAAAGTCTATGCCAATCGCCGCCCCCATTCAAGTCGTCTTTCTTAGTGGCGCGAGCTTCAGCTTGCAGCCGAGGCTCAAGCCTCGGTCTGTCGGTTTGTGTCCTCGCCGAACATCATCCCGAATGAATACCCACCACCTCCACCTGCTCCTCCAGCACCCGAGCCTCCGCCGCCAGCATCTCCTCCCACCGAGCCTCCACGTCTTTGTTCGGCGCAACCTGATGCGCGAGCTTCAGGAACACCCGATAATGCCCCCGCTCCGAAGCAAACAGACCTTTATATAAAGTTCTCAATTCAGCGTCGCTCGACGCGATCGCCAGCAGCCCGAAACGCTCGCAGGATCGCAACTCGATCAGCGCGGCAACCAGCAGCCGGTCGACGATTTCGCCCGCTCCCCCTTTGCGAACCAGCAGGCGCAGAGCATTCGCGTAAGGATTTTTGTGAACCCGGCTCAGCCGTCCGCCTCGTTTCATCAACAGCCGGGTCACCTGCGCAAGATGCGCCGCCTCGTCCCGCGCGATCGCCGCCATGGTCTCCACCCACCCCGGAGTCCAGTCGTCAGGCCAGCGCGTCATCAACTCCATCGCGTTGTTCGCGGCCTTCTTTTCGAGAAACGCGTGATCGATCAACAGTGTGATCGGATCGGCCAGCACCCGCTCGGCCCACTTGACCGGCGTTTGAGAATGCAAAGGCAGCGAAGCGATCGCTTCGCGAATATCCAGCGCCACAGCCCTAAGTATCAATCTTTCCCGGACAGGAAAGTGATCACGTGTTCCCAGGTCGATGGAGCCCCAACCGGCTCGCCGCTCAGCGCATTATTCAGGTGCTGAAGTCGAAAACTAATCACCAGCCACGCGAGCAGCGCGACGAACAGAATTTTCGCAGTCTTCAACCGTTTCTTAGTATCGGAAGGCGCTTGCCCCTTGGCAGCCTTCGCGCGCAGGAAAATTACCCCGAGACAAACCGCCAACCCCAGGATCGTGATGAGCTGCATCACCTTCCATCGGAGGTCGCGCGCCTCAAGAATAGACCAGTCGCCGCTCACTAGATCGCTGCTAACATCTATCCTCGGCTCCGAGCCGCGACTAGAAGGAGCGATCTCCTCTAAGCCAGAGCCAAATTCGCCTGCGCCTTCAAATCGAATCCGGCAAACTCTCCCCGCTCCAGTTTCGGAAACGCCGCTGCCGCAATCATCGCGGCGTTGTCCGTCGCAAGTCCAGGTGTTGGAAAATAAACCGGCCATGACAGCCTGCGTTTCTTCGCGGCAGCTTGCAAACCCGCATTGCACGCGACACCTCCGGAAATAATGATGCTCTGCGCATCCATCTCCTCGGCCGATTGCACCGCGCGGCGCAATAATTCATCGATCACCGTCCGTTGAAAAGATGCCAGAAGATCGAGCGTCGCGCGAGGCGTCACCGCCAGCCATTCCTCCGCGCTGACAGCTCCACTAGCGCGCCGCGCCGCAATCTCAGCCGTCATGTCGTGCGCCTCGACCCATCGCAAAACCGCCGTCTTAATACCGCTGAAGCTGAAATCAAGCGTGTTGCCCTTCATCTTGGCCAGCGTGAATTTCACCGCATCTGGATTGCCATAAGGCGCAAGTTTATCGATCACCGGTCCACCCGGATAGCCGAATCCCAGCAGCTTCGCGACTTTGTCATAAGCCTCGCCCGCCGCGTCGTCGCGCGTTTTCCCCAACAGCCGGTAGCGATGTTCGGCATTTACTTCATAAAGATGCGTATGCCCCCCGCTAACAATCAAAGCGAGCGCCGGCAGCGCCACGGCGTTCTGGCTGGCGACCGCGTAAATGTGTCCTTCAATATGATTTACTGCGATTAAAGGAATCCCGCGCGCCATCGCTAGAGCTTTTGCATAAGTGATTCCCACCAGCAGCGATCCGATCAATCCGGGCCCTTGCGTAACCGCGACTGCGTCCAGATGCGTGGTTCCGGATTGTTCCAAAGCCAGCCGCACGGCGGGAACGATCGCCCTAAGATGTTCACGCGACGCGAGTTCCGGCACCACTCCGCCGTACTTCGCGTGCGTTTCCATTTGCGAGGCAACCACGCTCGCGAGGATTTTCGTGCCATTCTCCACCACCGCCGCCGCAGTTTCGTCGCACGAAGATTCGATGCCGAGGATTAGTCTAGAAGAGTGCGTGTTGATGAATTCGATTATAGTCTGCCCGAAGAACTGATTGCCCAGGAACCGCTCCCCGACCGCGATGGCGCGCGAATGCTAGTCGTTGACCGCGCGAAGGGCACCTGGGAGGATCGCATGTTCCGCGACTTCCCCACGTATCTGCATGAGGACGATTGCCTTGTGCTCAACGATTCTCGCGTTTTTCCCTCCCGGCTCTATGGTCGCCGCGAACATGGGACGGGTCGGGTCGAAATTTTTCTTACGCGGCAAATTACTGTAAATACTTGGGAAGCGCTGGTTCGTCCTGGTAAAAAGATGCGCTCCGGCGAGCGAATTTTGATTTCAGATGATCTGTCGGCGGAGATTCTCGGGCGCGGAGAGTTTGGAGAACGCATCGTACGCCTAGATCCACAGGGCGATTTGTTCGAAGTGCTTGAGCGGGTGGGACATATTCCCCTTCCTCCCTACATCCGAAGACCCGATTCAGCTGAGGACCGTTCCCGCTATCAGACCGTTTTTGCGCAGCAGCGCGGATCGGTGGCCGCACCCACCGCCGGTCTGCATTTTACGCCGGAGATTCTCGCGCGATGCCCCTGCGAGATTGCGAGGGTGACCCTTCACGTCGGGCTCGGGACGTTCCAGCCTTTGCATGGCGATGTAGTTGAAAACATTACTCTCCATGAGGAATCGTTTGTCGTTCCCCCCGCGGCGCGGCAGGCAATCGATCGGGCAAAACGCGTGATCGCAGTCGGCACGACCAGCGTCAGGGCGATCGAAAGCGATTGGGCCTTGCCCACCACTCGGCTATTTCTCTATCCGGGGGCAAAATTCCAGCGGACAGGGGCGATGCTGACCAATTTCCATCTTCCGAAATCGAGTCTGCTTATCTTGATTTGCGCCTTTGCCGGCAAGGATTTAGCGCTGGCAGCTTACCGGCATGCAGTGGAACAAGCGTATAGATTTTTCTCCTATGGAGATTGCATGCTGATATTTTGATCGCCTACAGGACGTCTGCGAAACCGCGTTTCAGGTGGCGGAAGAATAGGCCGCCGATCACGAAGACGCCCACCGAGTATGCGGTTAATACCGCGAACTCCTGCCAGCGAGGCCACGCGGGGGAGAGCAGTCGGTCGCGGTACGCTCTTACGATCCAGCGCAGCGGATTCAGTTTTACCAGGGGCGCGAACCGGGAGGGGATTCGGTCCTCGCTGATCATAATCGGCGTGATCCAGAACCACAGCATCATCAACACGGTTACCACTTGCACGGTGTCCCGCAGGTAGACTTGCAGGCTCGATACGATCCAGCCGACCCCTACGCCGAGAAGCCCGACGAAGATCATGTAGATTGGCAGAAGAAACACTTTGGAGCTGATATGTTTCTCGATGATCAGCAGCGAGATAAGGGCTAAGGCCAGTCCAATCAGATGATGGATCAGCGACGAGAGGAACACGGAGACCGGCAGCACCTCAGAGGGAAAAACCGTTTTTGTGATCAGATTGGCATTCTCCACCATAGAACCGGCGGAGCGGGTTACGGTTTCCTGGAACAGCATCCAGGGGAGGAAGCCGCAGAACAGAAACATCAGGTAGCTGTCCTGCCCGGCCGGCGGTGGCTGCTTCATGCATACGACGAAAACGTAATACCAGACCAGAAGCTGCACGACCGGGTGAACGACGCCCCACAACCATCCGGCGACGGAGCCGACATAACGCTGCTCGAAATCGCGGCGGACCAGTTGCGCGACCAGGGCGCGGCCGGTTACCAGGTTTTTTACGAAGTGGCGGCCGGGAATTCTTTTCACAGTTATGAGTTTACATGGGTGGGCCAGCCGATTCTAAGCCGCGACGGCAGGAAGCGATCTCTTTGAAGCCTGTGAGTTTTGCAGTAAACTGAATCTTCTCGCTGTTAAGAGAAGAGAGGATCCACTATGCGCCGCATCTTCACCCTGCTCCCTTCCGCGATTCTTATCCTCGCCCCCATCACCTCGTCTTTAAGGGCGGACGAAGTCCTGTATCAGAAGCCGCCCAAAGAAGTCCTGGATATCCTGAACGCGCCTGCCACGCCGATGCTCAGTGTCAATCCGACGAAGACTTACGCCTCCTTGTCGCAGGCGGCGCGCTATCCTTCCATCGCCGAAGTCTCCGAGCCGATGCTGCGCCTGGCCGGCATGCGCATCGATCCGCGAACCAACGGCCTGCACCTGGCTCCGCACAGCCTTTCGGTCGAACTGGTGAAGCTCCCCGAAGGCACCAAGATTAAACTCGATCTGCCCCCGAACGCGCAGGCCGGTCCGCTCCGCTGGTCGCCCGATGGAAAACTGTTCGCCTTCTCGAACAACGTGGCCAATGGAATCGAGCTCTGGCTCGGCGATCCCGCCACCGGCAAGACCCATCGAATCGCGGGCGTGAAATTGAACGGCGTCAATGGCGACCCCATCGACTGGCTCCCCGACAATAAGACGATCATCGTTAAAATCGTCCCCCCAGGCCGGGGCCCCGCGCCCACCGAACCGCGCGTTCCGAAAGGTCCGCACGTGCAGGAGAGCGATGGCGGAGCCGGCGGCGTCGCCACCTATGAGGACCTCCTCCAGAATCCTCACGACGAAGATCTCTACGAATACTACGCCACCGCGCAGCTCGCCTCGATCGATACGTCTTCCGCGAAAGTGACCACGCTCGGCAAGCCCGGCATCTTCGAAGGCGTCAGCCTCTCCACCGACGGCAAGTACATGCTGATCACCCGCGAACATCGTCCCTTCAGCTACCTGCACCCGGCCGCCGAATTTCCGAAGGAGATCGAAATCTGGAACCAGACCGGCGCGATGATCCACAAAGTGGCAAGCGTCCCGACTCCAAAAGTCGCCTCGCGCGGAGGTGGCGTACAGCCCGGGCCGCGCCAGTTCCGCTGGATGCCGAATGAGCCTTCTTCCCTGATGTGGGTCGAAGCCCTGGACGGCGGCAATCCCCGCGAAAAAGTTCCTCACCGGGACCGCCTGCTTGCTCTAGCGGCCCCCTTCAACGGCGAGCCTTCCGAAATCACCAAGACCGAAGAGCGCTTCTCCGGAATCCAGTTCGGTAAGGATTTCGCGCTGGTCGAAGACAGCGCGCGCCTCACCAAAATCGTCCGCACCTATAAGATCGATCCCAAAAATCCCGGGTCCGAAGCCAAACTGATCTGGTCCCGCAATTCGCAGGATCGCTATAAAGATCCCGGCCGACCAGTCGCCGTCAACGGCGGAGGCGGTGGACGCGGAGGTGGCGGCGGCGGACGTGGAGGAGCCGGTGGAGGCAAGCTGGTGCAATCCGGCGAATCGATTCTCCTTCAGGGCGAAGGCGCATCCCCCACTGGCGACCATCCTTTCCTCGATCGTTTCGACGTCAACACGATGAAGGCCGATCGCATTTTCCAATCCTCGCCCGACGTTTACGAAGTAGTCGACGCCGTCCTCGATGACTCCGGCTCGAAATTCATCACCCGCCGCGAAAGTCCCACGGAGCCTCCGAATTACTATCTGCATAACGGCGCGAAAGTCACCGCCCTCACCGCGTTCAAGGACCCCTCTCCGCAGCTTCGCAAAATCACCAAACAGCGCGTGACCTATAAACGCGCCGACGGAGTCGATCTCTCCATGGAGCTCTATCTCCCCGCCGACTATAAAACCGGCACGCGCCTTCCGGCCGTGATGTGGGCCTATCCGTACGAATATAACGACGCCGACACCGCCGGCCAGATCCAGGGATCGACGCAGCGCTTCACCACCATCACCGGATACTCTGAGCTGTTCTTCCTGCTCCAGGGCTACGCCGTCATGGCCAACACCGCGATGCCCGTCGTCGGCACCATCGACGTGGTCAACAATACTTATGTAGAGCAGATCGTCGCCGACGCCAAAGCCGCTATCGATAAGGTCGCCTCCATGGGCGTGGTCGATCCCAACCGCGTAGGCGTGGGCGGCCACAGCTACGGAGCCTTCATGACCGCCAACCTCCTGGCCCACTGCAACCTGTTCCGCGCCGGAATCGCCGAAAGCGGAGCCTACAACCGCACGCTGACCCCCTTCGGATTCCAGAGCGAGCAGCGCACCATCTGGGAAGCCCGCGACACCTATCTCAATATGTCGCCGTTCCTGTTCGCCGATAAAATCAAGGACCCGATCCTGCTGATCCACGGCGAAGCCGACGACAATTCCGGTACGTTCCCCATCCAGAGCGACCGCATGTACCAGGCCCTGCGCGGCAACAAAGCGATTGTGCGCCTCGTCTTCCTGCCTGACGAAGCGCACGGCTACCGGGCCAAAGAAACCATCGAGCACGTCCTGTGGGAGAAGTTCCAGTGGTTCGACAAATACGTGAAGAACCCGACCATCCCCAAGGCAACTCCGAAGGTCGGCGCCGTCGAATAAAAGATGATTCGCTTCGCTCCGCTACTGCTCTTCCTCGCTGTCGCTCACGCGCAGGAAAAACCGGCAGACCCGCTCGATCCTCTTCGGCAGAAAGCTGAAAAGGCCGCAGTGGACTGGGAGGCGCTCGCCAAAGGACTCGAGTCGAGAATCGCGACCCTGCTGCCCTGCGATCCCAAGTCCCGCGCCGCGGTCGAGGAAGTCAGCCGCGCCTCCGATGCCCGTCTTTCCACTCTCTCGGCGTATATCAAGGCAGCCGCCGCCAAGGCCAAGTCGGATACCGATACCGCCAAGCGAATCCTCGCCGCCCAAGCCGCGATCACCGGCGGATGGAATACAGAGCGCGATGAGGCCCAGGAACAACAAGCCTCCATCGAAGCCCAGGTTGCCGATCTGAAGGAGAGCATGCGCAAGCGCGGTTCTCTCTCAGGCGCGGAGCAGGTGCTCACCGAAATCGCGACCATGGTCAAGGCGCGTGCCGCGCAAGCCGAGGAGCGCGGCGGCAGCAGGGAGGCGATCAACTCCCTGCTCGGCAATCTGGTAGTCGCCTATCAGGATCGCCAGACCGCGCTCGAAAACGAATCCACTCTTCTGGACGCGGAAATCGCCCGCTGGAATTCCTACTACATCGCGCGTGTCGCCCGCGCCGTCACGGAGTGCTCCATCATCAATCCGGGCGTGGCTCCCGCGAAGAAGCGCCCATGAGACGCGCCTGCCTGTTCGCCGCCGTCGCCCTGTTGTGCCTCGCGCAGCGCCCTCGCGACGATTACCGGGCCGCGTACAAGGAATGGCGTCAGACGGACCCTAATCTCGAACGTGAAGCCACCGCCGGTGGAGCGCCCGTCGCCCAGCGCGCCGATCGTATGGCCGCCGCCGCCGCCAAATTCGCGGCCGCTCGAAAGGCGTTTCTGGATGGCCTGGCGCAGGAGGAAGAGCAGCAGGCCGCCTGGCTCGAAAGCGCGGCTCTGAACCCTGCAACTCCCGAAGGGACAGCCGCCTCCGATCAGCGATTTATCGCCACTGAAACCACGCTCGTCACCCGCACCATGGATACCTTCGCCAACGATCCGGACCGAGGCATTCAGCAATTGCGGCAGGCGCTAGGCCGGGAACGCATGTTCCTTGAAGCGCTCACCCCTGCCATCGCTCAGCGGAAGAAAGCAGCGGAGGCGGTGAACGCGTCATCGGTCGCCATCGTCCAGTCCTGCGCCAAGGCCCTCGAACAATCCCATGCCGTCCTCGATAGTCTCAAAGACGCCGCTGCGGAAACGGATCGGGAGGCTGCCGCGTGGGCGGAATACTATCGGAAACTCGGCGAAGGAGCGCAAGGCGTAGCGACGCCGATCACCGAGGCGCTGCCCGGCGCCTCGCCCGCCGTGCTCAGCAATCCCGTTCCCGCGCCGCCCACCGTCACGCCTCTGCCGCTCGCCCGCTACGTCGGCGCCTGGACTTTTCCCACATCGAACGGAATGTATCACGGCACGCAGCCGGAGTCCTTCGACGTCCTGGTTAATGAGGAAAACGGCCAGGCCACCGGCACCGTCTTCGCGCGCTTCAAGCTCCCCTCGGGCGGCACCGGCGATCCCGTCCTGCGTTTCGATTTCTCCGGACCCTTCCAACCGTCGCAGCGCCAGGTCTTCAACCTGGTTACCTCCGAGGGCGCGAAAGGCACCATCGAGCTGATCCCCGGCCCCGCCTTCAATCTGCTCGAAGTGAACTTCCAAACCGAAGCCAAGCCCGGCAAAATCCGCCAAGCCGATGTCCTGCTAGTAAAAAAATAGCATGACCCCCAAAGATCATTTCCACTATGAAGTTGACCCCGGGAACAACCTGACGACCTTCAAGTTTCACGGCCGGCTAGTCGCGGAGAACCGCGACAAAGTCGAGGAATTGATCAGGACCACCCCTTTTACAGGACGCGTCGTGATCGACCTCAGCGATATAAGTTACCTCGATAGCGCCGGCCTGGGCACGCTCATTCGTCTGAAAATGTCCGCGCTCTCCCACAACGGCGTAAGCGTCGAATTCGCGCAAATGACCCCGCGCGTCATGCAGCTGCTGAAGATCACCAACCTAGCCCAATGGTTTTCGTCATAGACCATCGTCGCGTTCGATTTTCACCCCTCCCCCGCCAACACCCCCATCAACGCGAAAAAATAAACTGCCAACGCCGGCCTCTGCTCGAACGGATAATCCACGCCCGCATGCACAAACACCGCCATCAATCCAATCCCCCATAACGACCGAATCGCCCGCGGCGCAAGCATCGCCACCACCGCCGCCATCGCCACGAATAACGGCACTCCCCCCTCCACCACCCATTGCGCCCAATCGTCATGCGCCTGATTGACGAACGTCCCGTCGTCGTAAAGCGCATACTTCGGATACGCCGACGACCACGTCCCCAGCCCGAACCCCGCCACCGGCCTGTCCTTTACCATCTCGAGCGACGACCGGTTCAAATCCGCGCGCAGTGAATAAGGATTCGGCTCCTGCAACCTCTCCCAAATCGTCTGCCACCCCACCACCGCGACCAGCACGCAGGCCGACGCCGTGCCCAGCCCGATGACTCGCGCCAGAGATCGCCCGGACATCGCGCCGCGCAGATACGCGAACACCGGGAGCGCGACTAATAACCCCAGGCAGATCGCCGACCCCGCCCGCGATCCCCCCGCCACCACCGATGCAAACAGAGCAGCGGCAACCAACACCCACAGGACCGGCCTTTTGCGATCTCCAATCGCCGCGGCAATCGCGAGCCCCAGTGCGGGCTCCAGAAATGCCGCGAATTGATTCCGGTAAATGAACGGACCCAGGGATCCCCGCGTAAACGACCAGATCACCGCCGCAATCGCCACCACTAGCGAAAAGATCAACTGCGCCGTCAAAAATCTTTGCCGCACCGCCCGATCTCCTGTAAGCCGCAGAGCCAGACAAAACACTGCGCAGTTCGCCACCCAATGCAGTGACGATTCCAAAGTGCGCTGCGCATCCACCGTGATCCACGCTGCAACCTGAACCAATCCCCACACAGCTACGCCGGCCAGCAACACTCCTATTGGATGGAATCGAATCGCAAACCTCTGCCGGACAACCGCCGCCGCGGCTAGGGTAAATAGCGCCGTCTCGATCACCGTGAGCGCCCATCGGGATTCAACCCGCATCGAAAGAATACCCGCCCAGAGAATCGCCGCAAGAATCCAAATCACGGCACAGCCTCAATCCGAACGTGCCGCAACTCCACGCTTCCTTCCGCCCGCGACTCCCCTACCGGACGCTGATACAAAAATTCGAGATCGGTGAAGACATCGCTCCCCACGATAGTCCCTTCGCCCGCACTCCAATCCTCGCTCGGCAATAGAGGAATCGGATCGCCTGTATCGACCCTCCATGCCAGACCCGACGGCGATTTAATCCCCGCAGTGCGCGACTCCCACCGCAGCCTATAAACCCTCCCCTTCACCAGGCTCAACACTTGCCGCAGCAACAAACAGGACTCCGCCTCCTGCCCATTAAGCACGATCCGATTCAAATTCACATGCGCGACACCCGGCGACTCGCCAAGCCTCCAATCAAACCCATGATTCAGTGGCGCCACAGCAAAATCGCCATTAAAAATCCCCGAAGGCTGAGTCGGTCCCGTCAAAACCCAAATCTCCACAGCGGCCGGATCGCGAGCCGCAATCAATTGATCGCAAGCCCCCAACAAAATAGGCAAATCCCCCGAATCATGATAAGCAGCCAGCCTCCGAGCAACCTCCACGACTCCAGTTCCGGGTGGGGCGGCCAATTTTAGCGGCAGCCGCGTTTCAGGCGGCTTCCTCTCCAACAGAAAGACTAAATAGCTCCCCAAAACTTCATGCCGCTCCGGAATCCCCAGCCGAAGAATCTCCTCCGCATCGTTACTAACCCTCCAGCAAAGCTCATAAGCCGGAGTACGATCGCCATACGACACCGCCAGAGCCGCCCGCATCCACTTCCAAAATTCCCCTTTCCTACCCGCTCGAAAATAAAAATTGGCCAGCGTCCACCGCGGCTCAAACTGATGATCCACACGCGCCGCATCAAGCAGCCATTTCTCCGCCGCCGCCGAATCCCCCGCAACCTCCGCCGCCAACCCCAACCTTATGCGCGGAGCCGACGCGTAAGGATTCAACGCCGCAATCCTCTCCGTCAGCGCTCGTGAATCCCCGCCGTCATAGTCAATCTCTAGACCGCGCAGCGCCAGATATTCCGTATTCCGCGGAGCAATCTCCGTCGCTCGTTCAACCGACTCCGGAGTCCCTTTTCGAAAATAAAAATCCGCACGCGCCAGCACGATGGAAAACCACACCGCAACTCCAAGTGCGGCAAGCGCGGCAGTTCCGAAAATGCGGGAAATGTAATACATCTGGACTACGCGAATTGTTCTTGCCCGCGCCCGCGGACCCACCCTATACTGTTCACAGTGATTCTGAAAACCTTCTTTTTAGCGGTCTTAATTTCAGCCCTCGCACTCGCCTCTGCGCCCGCCATCGGTATCGTCACGGCCAGCGGTCATTTTACCCTGGACCGGTCGCAGGTCTGGGGCAACGCGACGGTTTTTGAAGGCTCCGTGATTGAAACCGGCTCGGCGTCATCGGAAATCGCCCTGCGCAGCGGCGCGAAATTGCAGCTCGCGAAAGATTCCCGCGCGCGCATCCTCTCAGACCGGGCGGTAATTGAAAAAGGCATCGGCCAGATTTCTGCTCCTGAATCGTTCGAAGTAAATGTTGCGAATCTCCGCATCCACTCGACCGGCCGTCTGCGAATCACCCTCAACGATGGAGTGCAGATCGCCTCGCTGTTCGGAAGCGCACGCGTCGCCAGCCCGTCGGGAATGTTGCTCGCGTCGATTCCCGCCGGACGCGCCATGAATTTTTCCCCGCAAGCCGCCAACGGCGTGGTGACCCGCACCGGCTGCCTGATGTACAAAGACAATCACTACATCATGCAGGACGAAAATACGCAGGAAGTGGTCGAACTGTCCGGCGGCCAGAACCTCAATTCGCAACTCGGCAATCGCGTCGAAATCACCGGCACCGCATCCACCGCGAAACCTGCCGTCAGCATCGCCACGCTGGTGGTGAGCATGATTACCGTCACCCCGAAATCCTCTGGAGGCTGTCTGAGCGTCGCGACCAACCTCGGCGCGCAAACCGACGTGGCGAACGCGCCTACGAGTCCCACTGAATCCACCACCGCGCCAGCGGCCAAGACAGGTGGCGGATTATCGACCGGCGCAAAAGTGGCGATTATCGTCGTCATCGCCGGCGGAGGAGCCGGAGCGGCAATTGCCCTTGCCGGCAAAAAAGGCTCGACGAGCCCTTAATTTAAGGTCAATTAACGCTTCGCAGAGCGCCTTAATGAGTCAGTTAAGGGCAAATAAGACCCGCTCAACGCACGCTTCCACGCTTTCCAGGTCCGTTCGGCACTCCACTTCGGGATTCAAAGGCGCTTCATAAGGGTCGTCCAAACCCGTGAACGAAGCGATCTCGCCACGCCGCGCCCTGCGGTACAAACCTTTCGGATCTCGCCCTTCGCACACTTCCAGGGGAGCATTGACGAAAACCTCAACAAACCGGACCCCTGCCATTTGCTCCCGCACCTCGTTGCGCGCGGCGCGATAGGGAGAAATCAGCGCAACCAAGACAATAATGTCGTTCCGCGCCAATAGTTTAGCGACATAACCGGCTCGCCGCACATTTTCATCCCGGTCTTCTCTCGAAAAACCCAACCCTCGCGACAGATTCTCACGAATGCAGTCGCCGTCGAGCACTTCGACTGGAACCCCTTGCAGCCGGGCCGAAACCGCCTGGGCAAGCGTCGATTTCCCGGAACCGCTCAGGCCGGTGAACCAGATAACTGCCCCGGGCATACTAACTTGCGACTTGCATTCGCAAGCCCGAACAGCGTGCCCTAAACTCCATAAGCCTTTCCTCGGATTTCGGGACCAGCAAAAATCGCCGCCGAATTTCGTCCTCCGCGTACCGGCATAACTCCAAGTCTAGACAATTTAAGCGGGTTAATTCCTGATAGATATCGTTTCCCCAGATGATTTTCAATTCCTCTAAATTCCGGGAAGGACGAGTGACATTTTGCGCCACATAATGAAGCCGGAGCCGGGGAAACGCGGGACCGAGAAAATGTTCCGCCGCCACCAGACTTTCGTCGAACATCGCAACCAGTCCGGGCAAAGCCATCTGGCGCAGAACTTCTTTTGCGCGAGACAGATCGGTATCGTCCAGAGGCCGCGTAAACGCACCGCCGGTGGCAATCAGCAGCGTTTGCGCGTTGCTGACGAAATGCGGAGACTCTTCGATCAGCCGCATCATGAATTCCCGGGGTCCCATGGATTGCGATAGCACCAGGATCGGATCTTCGCGGCCCAATTCCGGCGGCTCTTTTCTGAGGTACGAATACACCGACTGCAAACGATCCAGAGGATGACGCAGAAAACAGCAGTCGAACAGGACCGTCCGCCTGATCGACGGCAGAGGATATCGCAGATGATGGCTCGACAGAGCGGCTACGCTGGGATGCGTCCCGAGAAACGCCGCGATGTCCTGATCGTCTAGCGAGGAACTTGCGTGAGATCCATGAGCGGTCGCATAACGGCCGCGAAACTCACGCTCCAGGATTGCTTCAATGGTACTGCCGCCATTCTTAAACATGTGAAAATGCACCATCACATGCCGGGCTGGCGGAGCTGACACTCCGTAGTCCATTCTGCACCTATGATTCTGTTAATTCGAAATCGAAAGAAAAGTTGCGTCTCGCCTTATAATTGAGTCGTGTCCCCTTCCACAACCGCGTTCGTCGAGCAGAACAAAGATCGTCTTCGTCAAGAGTTGTTCGAATTTCTGCGCATCCCGAGCATCAGCACGCTGCCGGAAAATAAAGAAGACGTAAATCGCGCGGCCCAGTTTGTCGCGAACAGCCTGACCGATGCGGGACTCGAGAATGTCGAGATCATTTCGACCGCGAAACATCCTCTGGTCTATGCCGATTGGCTCCATGCTCCAGGCAAACCGACGGTGTTGTGTTATGGGCATTACGACGTGCAGCCGCCCGACCCCTTGGAACTTTGGAAATCGCCCCCTTTTGAGCCGGTGCTGCGCGACGGAAACATCTTCGCGCGTGGTTCTGCCGATGACAAAGGGCAGATGTATATGCACGTCAAGGCCGTGGAGGCGCTGCGCGCGGTGAAAGGAACCCTGCCCGTCAATTTGAAATTTCTGATCGAGGGGGAAGAAGAAATCGGCGGCGAATCGGTTACCAAGTATGTCGCGGAGAACGCCAAGAAACTGAAGGCGGACGTGGCGCTGGTTTCCGACACGGCGCTCTATGCCGAAGGGATTCCGACGTTGTGCATCGGCCTGCGGGGCTTGGTTTATACCGAGATCGAAGCGAAGGGTCCTTCGCGCGATCTGCATTCGGGCTTGTATGGAGGCGCCGCTCCGAATGCGGTTTTCGGATTGGTGGAGCTGCTCGCCAAATTGAAGGACTCGAACGGAGTGATTCAGATTCCGGGGATGTACGACGATGTCGAAGCTCCCGCACCCGCCGAGAAAAAGAGCTGGGAGACACTGCCATTTGACGAAGCCGAGTTCTTGAAGAAAGAAGTTGGAGCAAGCAGGCTCACCGGCGAGGCCAAATACACGGTTCTCGAACGCGTGTGGGCGCGGCCGACGCTCGAAGTCCACGGCATCGCCGGAGGATTTACCGCGGCGGGCGCGAAGACCGTGATCCCGGCGACGGCGACGGCCAAGGTCAGCATGCGGCTGGTGCCAAAGCAGAATGCGGAAAAAATCGTCGCGGCTTATAAGAAATTCGTCAAGGACAACGCGCCGGCCGGAATCGAGGTCGAAGTCCGCGTGCTGAGCGCGGGCGAGGCGATCATGGTGAACCCGGATCATCCGGCGATCGGTGTCGCGGCGAAAGCGTTCCAGGACGTGCTGGGGCGCGAAACAGTGTTCGTGCGCAGCGGCGGATCGATCCCGATCGTTGGCGATTTCGCCCGGCATCTTCACATCCCGACGATACTTATGGGGTTTGGTTTACCCGACGACGGGCTCCATTCGCCGAACGAAAAATATAAACTGTCGAACTACTACGCAGGAATCGTCACGATTGCCCATTTCTTTGAACAATACGGAAGCTAACGCGGCGCAGCCGGCTGTAAAAACGGCTCGAACCATGCAGGAAAGCGTGGTGCGCTCCGCGGGCATCGTCTCGCTCGCCGTGTTCATGAGCCGGATGACGGGATTACTGCGGGAAATGGTCATGGCGCGGATGTTCGGCGCGGGGCTGATTCAGGACGCGTTCAATCTCGGCTTCCGCATCCCGAACCTTACGCGCGACCTGTTCGCTGAAGGCGCATTATCGAGCGCGTTTGTTCCGACCTTCACCGACTATCTTTCGACCCGCACACACGAGGAATCGGCCCGTCTGGCGAACCTGGTGGCGACCGCGCTTCTGGTCGTCGTCGGCACCGTCTGCGCGTGCGGCATGATCTTCGCGCCTCTGCTGGTCTCGACGCTCGCTCCGGGCTATGCCGCAGTGCCTGGAAAATTCGAACTGGCCGTGACCATGACGCGGATCATGTTCCCTTTCCTGCTGATGGTTGCGCTGGCGGCGCAGGCGATGGGAATGCTGAACGCTTCGAACCGGTTTGGCGTGCCGGCGATGGCGTCTACATTCTTCAACATCGGCTCCGTGGGATTCGGCATCGCCATCGGCGTGTGGCTCGGGCCGCGATTGAACGGACCGCACATCCACATCTCGCGCATCGACGGCATGGCCATCGGAGTGGTGCTCGGAGGCGCTTTGCAACTCTGCTGGCAGTTGCCGAGCCTGTATAAACTGGGCTATCGATTCAACGCCGCCTTCGACTGGATGCATCCGGGTTTGCAGCGCATTATGCGCATGATGGCTCCCGCGATTCTGGGCAACGCCGCGGTACTGATCAACGTAGCGGTGAGCACGAATCTCGCGTCCGCGATCTCCGACCCGGTGCGCGGATACGACGGCCCGGTGAGCTGGCTGGGATACGCGTTCCGCTTCATGCAGCTCCCCTTGGGATTGTTTGGCGTCGCCATCGGATCGGCGACTCTGCCGTCCATCTCGCGCAGCGCGGCGGCGGGAAATATGGACGAATTCCGGCGGACCTTTTCGAAATCGCTGGGCATGGTGTTCCTATTGACGCTGCCTTCGTCGATCGGCTTAGTGGTGCTGGGGAGGTCGATTATCGGGTCGATTTACCAGGGCGGGAAATTCGAAGTTTACGATACGCAGCAGACGGCGACCGCGCTTTCCTGCTACGCGATCGGCTTGGTGGGCTACGCGGCGTTGAAGGTGCTGAATCCGGCGTTTTACGCGTTGAACGACGCGCGCACGCCCATGATCGTCAGCGTGATTTCGATCCTGATCAACTACGGCGTCGCGGTGACGTTCATCCGCTTCGCGGGGTTCGGACATGCGGGATTGGCGCTCGCGACGTCCGTGGTGGCTCTTTTCGGATTCGTGGTGCTGTTCTCGATTTTGCGCGCGCGAATCGGAGGAGTCTACGGGCGGGAACTGGCGGCGGGATTCGGGAAGGTTGCAGTAGCCTCGGCAGCGATGGGCGGAGTGGTGTTCTTCCTGTCGAGAGAGATGGAGCGCTGGCTGGGAGTATCGCAGATGGCCAGAAGAGCGGACTTGGCAGTGTCGATTCCCATGGGTGTGACGGTCTTTTATATCGCATGCCGCGCGATGGGCGTTACGGATTTGGATATGGCGTTCCAGGCGGTATTGGCGCCGGTGAAGAGGCGGTTGGGAAGAGGTCGGGTGTGATTTCTGGTTGTTGGAGGGCGGAAAAGGGGACAGACGCATTTTCGCTCGCCGGGCGATGGGGTTACGGATTTGGATTGGAAGACACGTCGACACGAATGTCGACGCGGCACGCCTGGAGGCGCGCGGCACTCTCTCGCGTCGGATTCTGTGTTTCGGCCCGGAGCGCTCGATTACTACGGACAGGCACATTTTTCGACGGGTATGAAGAGGCCCTTGGGGAGAGGTCGGGTCTGACTTCTGGCGACTAGGGTCCCACGGATGGGAGGCGATAACTTGACTACTGCGCCATCCGCCATGGCGACATGTTCGACCAGCTTTTGAGCGCTTTGGTTGCGAAATCGGGCGCTTCGCCGGCATGACACCCGGCGCATGCGTTCGGAACCTTCAGCGCGTCCGTGGTCGCGGGCGTGATGAATTTAAAGGTGTGGGCGCGGACGTTCACATCCGCTATCGTCTGCTCAATCTTCGGCATGTGGCAGCTTACGCACTCGTCGCCGGCGCTGCCAACTTTGTGATGCGTATGCGCCTCAATCGTGGGGTCGTGCGGGCCGTTGGGAGATTTCGGGCCGTGGCATTCCAGGCACAAGACATTCGAGGGCTTCACGAGGTCCGCATTGTTGTCGGTGCCGTGCACGTCGTGGCAGCTAAAGCAGGTCACACCGTGGGTGTACATCTGACTGGTCACAAAGTCGTTGCCCTGCATCCGGTTCTTGTGGGCAGTGCCATCCGCGAAATGTGTGAAAGACTGTTCACCAAGCTTATGGTCCTCCAACTTCCAGAAGTTTTGAAGATTTTTGCCGGCTTCAAAACCCACCGGCCAGTCGTAATACTTGCCCTCTATGGGATTGCTAAGAGGCTGGCCTTGCGAGTGGCACTGAATGCAAACGTTGTTTGCCTGGACAAAATCAAGACGAGCAGGATTAACGATGTTCAGCCGCGACGGCTTCGCCGCGTGCGCCGCGCCGGGGCCGTGGCACTTTTCGCAGCCTACGTTCCACTCGGTGACGGCCTTCGTCTGGATGTTGTAATTCACTGAGTGGCACCCGTCACATAGCGGGCCGGTGGGCCGCTGCGTGTTGTCGTTGGGATAAAAAGCGGTCCACCAATCGGAGCCAGGGGCGGCTTGGTAGGCTCGCCATACCTGATGAGTGACATCCCATTGAGCTCCGAGCGGATAGTAATCGTCGCCATTTTTCGTGAAATAACGCTGCTTCCATTTGCTGCCGTAAACGAACGCGATATCATCTCTGGTGAACTTCACTAGCGGATTGGGCTTGGACAGGTCCGGAAGGATCGCGTCCGGATGCAATTTGGGATCACGCACCACGTTCGCCATCAGAGTCTTGCTCCAGCGGGCGTACAGGGTCGGATGGCACGCTTTGCAGGCCGTCGATCCCGCGTACCCCTGCGAGGTCTGGGCGACGACCCCTGGCGGAACGAGAAACAACAGCGTAAAAATCATCCGCATGATTGCTTCAAGAATAGCCGCTTCACCTGAAGCATTCCTGAAACGGGCGGAAAAGGGGACAGACGCATTTTTCGCTCGCCGGGCGATGGGGTTGGGGATTTGGATTAGAAGACACGTCGACACGACTGTCGACGCGGCACGCCTCGAGGCGCGCGCCACTCTCTCGCATCGGATTCGGTGTTTCCAGGGGGAAAAGGGGGGGGAAAAGGGAAAAGGGGACAGACGCATTTTTCGAGGGGTGCGCCGGTGTGTGTTATCTCGCTTGCCGCGAATATGCTACGGATTTGGATTGGAAGCCACGTTGAGAAGCCTTCGGAAAATTAACGGGAGCGAGGCATCCGGGCGGTTACTGCGCTTTAGGCTCGGCTTTTTCTGCGTCTGGAACAACCCTCTTGGCCAGCAGCAGATTCGATGTGATCTTTTTGTATCCGTATCCTACATGCATCGGCAAGGGCTTCGTGCCTGGCTGTTTATAGGCGTTGCGCAGATCCGCCTGCTCCATATATTTGAAGCTTCCGTAGGGGCGCTCGTAATCGCCGTAAAGTTGGACCTTCCACAGATCGGCTCCGAACCAGCGATACGGAATTCCCGAGTCGTCCTGCAACACGGCGGCGCTGTTTTGGAGCACCAGGTTGCGGATCATCGAGAATTCGCGCCGATGGAGCATGTAAGAAGTCGATTTGAACATCGTCGTCGCACCTTTCAGACTCTGCAAAAAGGTCTGAAACGGCGTATTCTCCCTTAGCCGCTCATCCGACAGATTGACCGAGAAGTAATAAAGCTGATGCAGCGATTGATCGGCGTCCGTGCGAAATTCGACTTCCACGCCCTTGTTGCCATAGCGCGTCGACGCGTGATAATCCAGCGTGCGGTCGATGATTTTTCCATTCTCATCCAGGCGTACATAGCGAAAACCCAGCACGGTGTGATCCGTCCGCACCAGTAATTGAAGGATCGGCAGCAGCAGGCCGTCGGTCACCTGTCCTCGAAATTGCTGATCCATTTGCCGGGTGATAAAAAAGCTGCGGCCCAGCTCCGAAGCCATAGTCGTTCGCATCGCCGCCAGGTATTCCGGCAGGTCTTTCTGTCCGATCGAGTCTTCACTGGGCAGAGTCCCCGCCGGTTCGAGCGCCGCGAAGACGTACACCGGACTCTGCGGGAAATATTCCGTCGCCATCAGCGCATCGGGGCCGCTGAACGGATAGAACACGGGACCCGCGGTCATCGGCGCGCTCTTCAACTCCCTGGCCTGAAATTCGCGCAATCCTTGCAGCAATTCGCCGTCGGCTTTATGCCAGGCAGCGTCCACCAGGTCTCGATGCTGTTTCCAGACATCGTCGTTTTCGAGATTTAAGAATGGACTCCCTGGATGGCCCGGCATTCCTGCCAGGAATCGAGCGGTATCGTCGGCGGCCCGGGAGCGCGTGACAGGATCGCTTGCGCCGGCGGGTTTGGCCTCGGCCGACGCCGTCGAAACGCGTCCGCAACTCGCCAGCAGAACGGGCAATAACGAAAGTAGGTAATAACGGCGGTAAAAATGCAGCATGGTCTAATTCAGGTGATCGTCAACTATGTCATTGAAGAATAGCAAAATGCTTCGGCGTTACAATTAAAGAAAGTTAAGGGGCGGCCGAGGATCGCGGTCGCCCTCCCTGAACTATTCTCCAACCATAGCTACCAGTTGCTGGGTCACCGTGTCCATTGCTTCCGATTGAGCCGACATGGAAGAACTTGCGGTCGCGCTCTGTTGGGCGCTCGACGCTGCTTGTTGGGTAATGCGTTCGATCGCGGAGAGCGATCCCGCGATGTGCTCGATGCCGCGCGCCTGCTCGCCGCTCGAGATGCTCACTTCGTCTACCAGTCTTTTTACTTCGATGGTCGATTCGGTGATGCCTTTAATGGCCTGCGCCATGTGGTCGAGTTTCAACCTTCCCTCTCTGGTTGTGTCCATCGACTCGGCGATCAAGCCCGAAGTATCTTTCGCGGCTTGGGCGCATCGGCCCGCCAGATTGCGGACCTCGTCGGCTACCACCGCGAATCCCATACCCGCCTCGCCCGCTCGCGCCGCTTCCACGGCGGCGTTGAGCGCCAGAATATTGGTCTGAAACGCGATTTCATCGATGATTTTGATGATCTTCGCGATTTTTTCGCTGGCTGCTCCAATGTTGCGCATGCTCGACACCATTTCTCCCAATTGCCGGTTGGCCTCGGTGACCTGGGTATCGGTTTTCGCCATCAGGCGCGTGGCCTGCTGGGAATTGTTGGCGTTGCTTTGGGTCATCGAACTCAATTCCTGGCTGGACGCCGAGGTTTCTTCGAGGGACCCCGCCTGGCGCGATGCGCCATCGGCAAGCGCCTGGCTCGCCGTCGAGATCTGGCCCGAAGCGTCGGAAACGCCGCGCGCGCAACCCGCGATTTGGCTAGTGAGCTGGCGTAGCCGCGCCGTTATGCCGCGGGCCACGAACACCAGTCCGATTCCCACCGCTACGCACAGCGCCAGCAATCCGATCGTAATCCAGCGGCTGCCGGCTTCATTCGCTTCGGCATTCTTTGAAATCACGATCAGTTGCTCGGCCTGCTGAGTAACCAGACCGCGCGCCAGATCGCTCATCTTGGCCAGTCTCGGCAGAAGAGCCTCGTCAAAAGCCTTCAGCGCCTGGTCCATCTGCTGTTTTTGCAGCATAACCACGAAGCCTTCCTGGGTCTTCTTGAGAGCGTTCTGTTCGGTATCGAGCGCCGCCAACTGGGTGCGCGTTTCCTCGGAGGCCGGCATCGCGATAAAATCCGAGAGCTGTTGGCGTACGCGCCCTTCGACGTCGCCGTACTGTTTCAAAAAGGCCTGGGATTTATCTTTCTGTTGCAGCATCTCGCTCGATGCCACGCCTCGTTCAAGGGCGGTCATCTCGGCGGTCGCCGCCAGAATCTGCCCGGCCAGCATCTGTTTCCTGGCGGTCACGCGGACCGCGTCGTCGAGCGCCGCTCCCAACTCCAGATTGAATTTGAGGGAAGTCACCCCCAGGATCAAGACCAATGCGAGCATCGCGCCAAAACTCGTAACCAGCTTGACGCCGATCGTGGCTTTCCATTTCATAGATGTGAGTCTCCTTTTTCTCGCTTGTCTCTACATCTTGAAATCGAATTCGAGCGAAGCGATCGCTTTGGTCGGAGCGCCATCCGCCACAAACGGCGTGAACTTCCACTTCTTCACCGCCAGAATGACAGACTGGGTCAGCATCGCGTTGCCGGAAACGATCTTAACGTTCTCTACGTTCCCCTCGGCGTCGATGCTGACGTCCACCTGCACATGGCCCGCGATTTTCAACTGCTTCGCGATCGGCGGATAATCGGGTGGCGTCTTTTTGGTGGCGGCTTTCATCGCGTCGTCGCTGGCAACGCGGATTTCCGCGTTGGCAATTGCCCCGAAGCCAAGCAGCACAATCAGGATCGCGGCATAACGAAATTGTCGGTACATAGGTTCTCCTTGAAGGTTTGCGCCGAGGCGCTAGAAACCCATATCGGAGAGTATGGAGCGAGTCTTAATACGAGGATCGTTCGTAGGATTCTTCGGCAGGCACGCGCGCGCGCAGGCGCCTGCTGCCGGGCCATTCGAGTCGCATGTCCTTGCAGACTTCATCCAGCATTTCGACGCTGGAAACCTTCGATTCCTGGGCGAACGCGGTCAGCAGCAGATTATCGCAAATTGCGTTAATTAAGCGCGGAATTCCCTGCGAGCGGAGATGGATTTCGGCCATCATTTCTTCGGAAAAAATCTCCTGCTTCGGCATGCCGGCAATGGCGAGACGCGCTTCCATATATTCCATCGCGTCGCGGAGGGTGAAGGGCTGTAAATTGCAGCGCAACACGATTCTTTGCTTCAGTTGGCGAAGATTCGGGGCGTCTAGTTTGCGGTCCAGCTCTGGCTGGCCCGCGAGGATGATTTGCAGCAGTTTGCCGTTGCGATTTTCGAGATTTCCCAGCAGCCGAATCTCTTCAAGCACATCCCACTCGAGGTTGTGCGCTTCGTCTACGATCAGAACGACGGTGCGGCCTTCCTGCGCCTGTTCGACCAGTAACTGATTGAGGGCAAAGAGAACTTCGGTCTTGGAGGTGCGTGGACACGGCAAATCCAGATCGTAGGCGATCATTTCGAAAAACTGATCGGTGTTGATCCGGGAGTTGAAAATAAAGGCAAATTCCATGTATTGCGCTTCGAGATAATCGCGCAGACACTCGAGCATGGTGGTTTTGCCGGTGCCTACTTCGCCCGACAGTACGATGAATCCTTTGCGGGCCTGGACGCCATATACCAGATTCGCAAGAGCTTCTTCATGCTGTTCGCTACGGTAAAAGAAAGCCGGATCGGGGCTTAGACTAAAAGGGTTCTCCGAAAATCCAAAAAAAGCGTTGTACATGTTAGGCCAACCGCCAGTTCGCTGAAATTGGAGGGCTTAGTATGCAGTCGGCCCCCTCTTATTATACTCTTCGATACTACCACGCAAAACTGTAGGTACAAAAGAGGATTTTAAGTTCTATCTGTACTGTGCATTATTTTTCAAGGACTTCGAGGAGCACAACTCCAGGAAGCGTCGCAGGCCGATCACCCTGGAACACTATCTTTCGGGTTTTCGGAAACGGAAACCCGGTCTGAATGGCTCTCTGAAAATAAGGCGTTTGACGGAGGATTTTTCTATAGGACTCATCTTCCGTGTCAGGATACGCGGATTTTCCGAGTAATCCGCCCCCCCAACCGATTGAGAGGATGCAGGCGTCGGGGCGCGCGGCGGTCTCCGCGAGCTTTTTCTCCAGATCTCCAATAGTTGCATGGAGATGCGAGAGACCTGACAGTTCCGCGTAGCTTTTATGATGCACCAGCAGCTTTGCCGCGTAGCGATTGCATGCCTGGAACAGTTTTATGCGATCTACAGGCGCCTTATTTGACCATAATCCTTCGAATAAGGTGCCCGCGGATGCCATCTCAGCCCATAAAGGAGTCGAATCCGCTACTCGTGCGCCGCTGACGGAGCCCCTTTGCGACTTCCAACCTAGCTCATATTTGCCGCCGCCTTTGGCGATCAGAGTCGAGACGCGCAGGAGGTGGACTTTCATCCCGGCGTGGGTGACGGGCGCGGAATCTCCCGCGGAAAAACGCTTCATGCGGCTGGAACCGGATCCGCCGAGTACCGCTTCTTCGGCGCGCAACGCTGGATGGCGCGGGAGGCGGTCTTCGGAAAGAAGGCGCTCCGATAGATCGCGCATGGAGCCTTCGGTCCAACGATCGGCCACCGCACCGGTGCGCAGAGCTCCTTTAATCGCGGTGCCGGGAATATAAGGACCGGCGGGCGAGACGGCGAAGGTCGGGATCGATAAATTCTCGGGCTGCGCTTTTTCCCAGTAGGGAATTGCGTTGACGTTTTCGAAGGGAATGCGGCGGCCTGCGAAGTTTTGCGCGAATCCGCCCCAGGAGGCGAAGTCCAGACGTTCCGCCTTTTTCAATTGTGCGAGATAGCCGTCGAGGCGCGGACCTTTGGAGAGCAGCTTGAAGATGCGGCGCTGGTCGAGGACGTTGACGTGATCCTTCCACACCATGTAATCGATAGGCGAGAGCTTTTGGCCGTCGCCAATGAGAGTAGGGGTGAGACAGGTGATGCGATATCTCATGCAGGCCTCGCGAGGGGAACCAAGGGAATCGGGATCGCGAGAGCGAATCCGGAGCGGTACACGGGATGGGCGAAATTTTCCGGCGCTACGTCCGACACCGCGCCCACGGGAGCGGAGGCGCTGACGATCACGCTGCCCTCGGTCAACATGCGCGTGGGCTTTTTTTCGTCGCCGTGGCTTTCGATGCGGCCTCCGCGCGTGGTCAAGGAATAGGTGCCGTGCTGCCAGTCGACGGCATCGGACTCAGCGGGATGAAAAACGGACAACAGCCAATATCCATCGGCGTCATCCGAAGGATGCAGCAGGAGGCGAGGCAGTTCGCCCTCGACGATCTCCGGCATTTCAGAGCGTCCCCAGCCTTTGGATCTGCCGCCTCCGAATCCGCTATCGGCGAGCAGGCGGAAAGCTCCCTGGACAGGGGCGTTCCAACGCTCTTTCGCGGCGTCGTCGGCGAACGAAGCGATCAGCCACAGGCCGCCTCCGGGAGTGAATTCGAGGCAGGCGATGGAATGAGGCGCCACGCTTTCGCCGTTGCGATCTACCGCGGCGTTGGAGCGGACGCTGACTCGGAACGGTCCTTGCGCGCCGCCCGAAATCAGGCATTCACTGGCGCCGTCGATGGCCCAATTTTCTTCGGCGATCGCACGGCCGGAGACTAGTGTCTCCACGACTTTCAAGGGGACGAAGCGAGCGCCTTTGAATCGAACCTTTGCTGAGGCGGGAGGGGGCCAGAGGTTGCGGGGAGGCACCACGTAAAGAGTCTCACCGTAGAAGGGAAAGCAGGAGCTGAAAGTTACGGCCGGTTGGGCGGCGGCGCGGGCGGTTGCGTCCAGCCATGCGTCGAGCTCGCCTAAGCGCGCCATGGCGCTGGACACGGCGGAATAGAGAGAATCGCTGTGATAAATGCGATCGACGCGGTCGCGATCGCCGGAGTCGGGGCCGATGCGCCAAGGGCCGGTGGGGCGGAGCTTGATGAGCAGGGCGGACATGGTTCAGGCTCCGAGGCGGGACCAGGGGGTCCCGTTCAGACGACACATTTCGGAGGGCAGGTCGGGAACCTGCCCCACTAAAAGCTCACAGGCTGAAGCCTGTGCTACCTCTGGTGGCACGGACTTTAGTCTGTGTTCTGTAAAAGCGTTTCTCATGCTGACAGTTTTTCAGAGAACGCGGAGTCGTTGGCTAAAGACTGCAATGCTCCCAGGTCTGCGCCGGAGGCCAGTTCGGATTCTGAGGTTCCGGAGGAGTAGAAAGACCGGCCGCGCCACGTCAGCTTGAGATTCTTGAAGCTTACCCGTCCGCTGCCGCGCGATCCTCCGCCGCCCAGGGCGTCGTCTTCGAGCAGGCGCAAACCTTCTAAGACGCGAGCCGGCAGAGCTTTATCTTCTTCGCACAGGACGTCGACCACCAGGCGCACTTTGAATCTGGCTCCGGCAGGGACGCGCTCCAAGGTGCGCGGATTGGCCTGCGAGGTGATGCGGTCGATGGCGTTTTCACTTTTGACCTCGGTGATTTCGTCGTCGAGGTTTTCACGCATCTGGGCGGTGATGCTTTCCTGTTCGAGAGGAGCATCGTAAATAGTCAGGCGCGCGGGGGTGGCGGATCTCGCGTCGAGCGCTTCGCCTTCGACGCGGTCGAGCCGCAAAGGGCTGCGGCCGAACAGCAGACCGATTTCATCGTCGGGGCGGTCGCTTTGATGAATGCGAACTTCCTGCCCTTTGCGCTTCGAAAGGTAGACCAACTCCGCGGGCGACGTCAGGCCCAGCGCGTTCTCAAGCAGCGAGCGAATTTTTCCGCGCAGCGAGCTGCCGGGGATGTAAGGCAGGCCGAAGGCATCCTTCACGACGGGATTATCCGCGCCGCCGATTTCTAGCGAGCCTTTGCCCGCGCCGATGTGCAGGCCGGTCTCACAATGGAGGTCGCCCGAGAGAATCAATTTTCCGATCAACTGCAACTTCGTTTGAGCCGTATGGTTGGCCATGAGTGTCCTTACTCGTTGTAGGCGACGATCGCCTCGAACAGATCTTTGAAACGCTCATAACCGCGAGCGTCGTTTTTGCGCGTGACTTGAAGCAGCAGGCGCTCCAAGGCGTCCAGACTCCGGAGAGAATGGCGCGCGATGGTGTAGGCCAAGCGGGCGCGCAGCATCACGAACTGGTGCTGGCGCTCACTTTCCGGAGCGCGAACGGCGCGGCGGACCGCGTTATAGAGACGGCGCAACTGACTCTTGGTGCCGGAATCCATGTCGCGCATGCGCATGACGACGACGTGGGCCTGATTGTCCAGGTACAGGCTGTCGGAGATTAGTTTTTCGAGCTCGATATCGACAGGGCCGTCGAAGGGGCGTCCGCCGCCACCGAAGTTGGGACGGCCGCCTTCGCGGCGGTCTCCTCCACCTCTGGGGCCACCCTCCTGACGAGGGCCGCGGTCGGATCGGTCGCCGCCGGGGCGCGGGCCGCGATCGCCGCCGGGAGCCTGGGCAGGTCGGGAACCTGCCCCACTGCCCTTGGGCTTATCGTCCTTACCTCGGTCCGGACGGGGGCCGCGGTCGCCTTGGGGACGCTGCTGGGGCGCCGGGGCTGCGGCTTCGGCCGGTTTTGGAGTTTCCTCCGGCGTCGGAGCTTCGAGATTTTCCACTACGGGTTCGACTTCTTCTGGCATTGCTTTCCCTTCACTCGGCTGACAGCCTTGCCCATTCTAGCGCCACGCGGCCTGCCGGTCGCAACTTGACGGTAACCGCGCTGCGGCCGATCAGGTCGGCGATCAGGGCCGTTTGGGCTTTTTGAAAATCGCCTCGCTGCGGACCGCTGGTGCGGGCGGCGCCCAGGATTCTGCGAATGCGGCGATGATAGCGCCACGGACGCTCCCCTCCGGTGCGGCGGGCCTGACGCTTGGACATCTTCGATTGGGTCTCGCGATAGATGCCGCAGAGGTCCTTCAGATATTGCGGTGAGACGTTGAAATCCGCGACCATGCGAATGAGCGAATCCTTCAATTCCGCGGCTTCCGCGAACTGTTTCCATTCGAGCGTCCGGCCGAGGACCCAGATGCAATCTTTGTCGGCGGATTTGGCGGCTTCGAGGCGCTGTTTGGCTTCCTCAAACACGGCGCTGAGAGAGGCGTCCACCGATGGAGCGAGCGCAAGAGCCATGCTGATGGTCTTGCCTTCGGGCCCGTCGAAATTTTTCAGATTGGCGTCGGCGAAACGGTGGAACAGGCGCTCAATCTCGCGCGCGAGGGCGACGAGCGAATCCCAAGCGCCGTAGACTGCGAAATCGTCGCCGCCGGAAAAAATGACGGTTACTTTTCGCCAGAATTCGGGCATGGAGCAGAGCACTTCGAGCTCGCCCGCGAAAAACTGTTTGTAGAGCACGGAGAGCTGGATGTGCTCTTCGACGGACTCCGCGCGGCGGATGCGGATGCCGAAGTTATCGACGTCTCCGCACAACACTCCCCAGGTCTGGAGGCCGGAGGCGCGCGAGGCGATTTCGGCGGTGGAGGCGGGCTCCAAGCCATCGTCGCTGGGCGCGGCGTGGCGGGCGAAGGGCAAAGCGTCGGAGGCAGACCAGGCGAGGGTCCACACATGCTTCCCTTCCCCGATTTGAATGCGGCCGGGCGTTTCGGGCGACCACGCGGCGGATTCGGCATTGCGCAGTTTCATACCGAGCTGGGTGGCGAAATACTCTTCACCCGCTTCCAGGCTTTCGGCAACATCCGAGAATCCGGGCGCGCCGCGGCGGCGATCCATTTCCTCCGTGAGGCGGCGTCGGACGATGCTCCAGTCGCCTAGATTTTCGGTGACGCTCCAGATCAGTTTGAGGATGCCTCCGCTGAGCGCGGAGATTTCGGCGCCGGCGGCTTCGAGGAATTTTTCAGCGGCTTCGCGGGATTCTTCGGGAAGGAGGACGAGAAATTGTCCGCCTCCGCTCGAGCCCAGCAGAATTTTGGAGAGGCCGAGTTCAGCGAGGAGTGCGCGGGGCAGCACTTCGCTCAACAAGGCGATCCAGTGCGAACGGCCGGTAAAGACCTGATCGTGGTCGTTTTGTGTTGGTGCGTAAAGAAACTCGTCGATGCCGAGGAGCTTCCCCTGAAGAAATATCTGCAAGGACATTCTGGGGCGAAACCTTTACATTAGCACGGCCAGGATGTCGCGGCGATGTTTTCGTTAAGAAGCTGTGGTGGCGGTTTGCAGCCAGAAACGGAGGATCGCTTTGGCGTGGTTGCAGAGATCGTCAAAATCGGTATCCTTGCGGACATAGGCGTTTACGTGCAGATCGTAAGCTCTAGCGACGTCGGAGGCGTGATCGGAGCTGGAAAAGATAATCACCGGAATGCGCCGAAGGCTGGTATGCCGTTTGACGTATTCCAGAACCTCAAAGCCGTCCTTTCCAGGCATATGCAGATCGAGCAGCATTAAGTCCGGAGTTTTGCGCCCGGAAGACGAGTTTTTCTCCATGGCTACGATCGCCTGATCGCCATCGTAGACGGTTTCGAGAACGTGGGGAACTCCGCTTTCCTGCAAGGCGATCTGAATCAGGCGGGCAGTGCCGCGATCATCCTCCGCAAGCAAGACACGAGGAGGTCGAGCGGACTTATTATTTTTAAACATCTGCAATTCTGGGCACTTTCGTCGGGTGAGGATGATCGCGAAAACGGCTGCAAGGAGTGACGCCTACCGCTAAACAATAACACAATTACACACGTTTTCATGATCCGAAAGATACTAAACTCCAACAAATAGACTGCTTTATGCTAAGGAGTTTCCCGAAAGAAAGAATTTAGGGATAATCGCTAGTAAGGAGCCACGGCAATTTGCAGCCAGAAACGAAGAATCATGTCAATGGTATGGCAGAGTTCGCCAAAATCGGTGTTTTTTCGAACGAAGGCATTGACGGACAGGTCATATGCTTTCGTTACATGGGCGGCAAGGTCGGAATTGGAAAACATGATCACCGGCATGCGGCGCAATTGGGCGTGCTGCTTAAGATATTGCAGGACTTCAAAGCCATCTTTTCCGGGCATATATAGGTCCAGGAGCAGCAGGTCGGTGGGAGTTTGGACGGCGGCGATCGCCTGATGGCCGTCATGAACAATTTCGAGTTCATGAGGAATTTTGGTTCTTTTAAGGGCGATTTCGATGAGGCAGGCGATGGCGCGATCATCCTCCGCCAGCACAATGCGAGCCGGTTCAGTGCGCATGTAATTCGAAACCATTGGAAATTAATGGGAGCATTTTCGGGATACGACGATCGCGAACGCTTCAGGGACGTGCGTCCAAATTATGAATATAGCGTGACTGTCAGCGCTTACATAAGTTAGAAGACGATAGCTAACGGTTAGCGGTAACGTTAGATTGGAATTATGGCAAATTATTCCAGCCGATTTATCGAGACGAACGGGATTCGAATGCACTGCGTGGAGGAGGGGGCCGGGCCGCTGGTAGTGCTGCTGCACGGATTTCCGGAATCATGGCATTCGTGGAAGCATCAACTGGGAGCGCTGGCGGCGGAGGGGTTCCACGCGGTGGCGCCGGACTTGCGCGGCTATGGGCAAACGGAGCGGCCGGAGGCTCTGGAAGCGTTCGACATTTTTCAGCTTACGGGCGATGTGGTGGGATTGGTACACGCGTTCGGGGAAGAATCGGCGGTGATTGTCGGGCATGATTGGGGGGCGCTGATTACGGCATACGCGGCGTTGTTCCGGCCGGACATGTTTCGCGCGGTGGCGCTGCTGAGCGTGCCGTATTCGCCTCGGGGTCCGATGAATCACACGGAGTGGGAACAGAAGAGATATCCGGGCAAGGTTTTTTATCAGGCGGCGCTGCGGAGCGCGGGGTCGGATGCATTTCTGATGGCGGATGTGCGATCGAGCTTATTGAAAGGCCTGTATTCGTTGTCGGGCGAGGCGGAGGGGGAGGATCGCTGGAGTCCGGCGAGGGATCCGGCGGCTCCGCGGGGAATTTCGAGGGCGCCGAAAATGCCTTCGTGGCTGACGGAGGACGATCTGGATTTTCTCGTGGCGGAGTATACGCGCGCAGGGTTCACGGGAGGGCTGAATTATTATCGCAATATGGATCGGAACTGGGCTTTGACGCCGTTCCTCGACGGGGCCAAGATCTTGCAGCCGACGCTGTTCATCGCCGGGGATCGCGATCCGGTGATCGAGTTTCTACGAGGCGCCTATGACAGGCTCGCGATCAATGTTCCGAACCTCAGAAAGAATGTGTTGCTGCCAGGCGTCGGACACTGGACCCAGCAGGAGAGGCCTGAGGAAGTAAATCGTCTGCTCATCGAGTTTTTGCAGGCATTAAAATAGAATCGATGAGACGATTTGTCCCTGTTTTGATTACCTGCTCTATTATTACGGCCGCGGCGTTCGCCTGGCAGCAGACACCGGTCCTCCCCGCGCCGTACGCGACTCCGTCGTCTAGAAATAATCCTAAAGTGATCCAGCGCCCCGCGGGCGCGCAGTTGAGGCTCGCGGCGGGGTTCAGCGCAGAAGAATATCTCACCGGTTTTAAAGTCCCGCGCTTTATGCTGCTGGGCTTGCACGGAGAAATGCTGGTGGCCGATAGCGCCAAGGACGGCGAGGGCTGCGTGTGGATTTATCCCGATATCGCGAAAAGTAAAGACCGGCGGGTGCTGATCGGCAAGCTGGACCGGCCGTATGGGCTGGCGTTCTGGAAAGATTACGTTTACGTCGGCGAGACGACGTCGATTAAGCGATATAAATACGACGCCAAGGCGAAGACGGCAGGCGCGGGGGAGGAGATCGCGTCGCTGGCGGGATTCGATCGCGGGCATTGGACACGGTCGTTGCTGTTCGATCGCAAGGGCGAGAAATTGTACGTGGGCATCGGGTCGCAATCGAACGTAGACGCAGGGGAGAATCCGAATCGCGCGGCGATAAATCGGTACAACCCGGATGGAAGCGGGCATGATTTGTACGCGACGGGGACGCGCAATCCGATCGGGCTGCACTGGTATCCGGGTACCGATGTTCTGTGGGCCGCGGTGCAGGAGCGGGATGAACTGGGCGACGATCTGGTCCCGGATTATTTCACGCACATCCAACAAGGCGGGTTTTACGGATGGCCGTTCGCCTATGCGGGCTCGCATGAAGATCCTCGACGAAAGGGCGAGAATCCGGCTCTGGTGGCGAAGACGATCGCCGGCGACGTTTTGCTGCCGGCGCATGCCGCGGTGCTCGATTTCGCGTTCTATATGGGCAAGCAGTTCCCGAAACATTATCAGGGTGGGGCGTTTTTGGCGTTTCACGGCTCCTGGAACCGGTCGAAGCGGCTGGGCTATTCGGTGAACTTTATTCCTTTCACGAACGGGAAGCCGTCAGGGAAAATCGAGGAGGTTCTCACCGGCTGGATGCTTTCGCCCGATGAAAAAGAAGTCTGGGGTCGGCCCGTGGCGATCCTCGAAATGCCCGATGGCAGCCTGCTGGTATCGGAAGACGGCGGCAACAAAATTTGGCGAATCACCTACAAGGGATAGCCCTGCTCGCCCTGGCGGCGAATGCATGGACCGCCGATTTTTCGCATCGCGCGCACCTGGCTCTGAAGCTGGAGTGCACGACGTGCCACGCCTCGGTGACGAAAAGTTCCCGCGTCGAGGATAACAATCTTCCGAAGGCCGAAGCATGTATCGCCTGCCACAATCCGGCCCCCCCCGATTAAGCAGCCTCGCGTAACCGCGTTGGCGCATTTTCCGCACGACAAGCACGTGGGTGCGATCCCGTGCCTGACGTGCCACAAGGGAATCGACAAGTCGGAGGTTACCAGCAAAGCGAATTTTCCGCCGATGGCGCAATGCGTGACCTGTCACAACCAGGTGGATATTCCCGATAGCTGCTATTTCTGTCACGCGAAAACGATGAACTTAGAGCCCGCCGGCCACGGGGAGGGGTTCGTCGACACGCATAGCCGCGTCCGTCGCGATGTGGCGGCTAAGCAAAGCTGCCAGATGTGCCATGGGAGAAATTTTCATTGCGCGGGCTGTCATTAGGGCAGCAGCTCGAAGTGATAGAACGAACGAAACTCGCCGGTTTCAGTGCGGACCAACGCGAAGCCCAGCTTTTCAAGCACTCGAACCGAAGCGTCGTTGCCGACCTGCACGGCGGTCACGATCTTCGACAGGCCCAGTTCCTGGAACCCGAAATTCACCAACGCCCGGCCGGCCTCGGTGGCGAGCCCCCGTCCCCAGTACGCTCGCGCGAGATAGAAGGCCAGCGACCCTTCGCCTGGAACGGGACCCGACGGGCCGAAATGTTGGTAAACGCCGCAGCGGCCGATATAGCAGGAGTCCGGCTTATAAACTGTGGCCCACATCCGTAAACGATCGGACTCCGGTCGCTGCGATCCACCCGGAAACTTGCGCTCCGCTGCCTCGCGCGTTCGCGGGGCTCCGCCCACGTAGCGGCGCACTTCGGGATCCGCTTCCATCGCGCAATAGGCGTCCAGATCGGCCGGTTCGTGATCGCGAAACAGCAGCCTCTCCGATTCCAGAACGATCATTTG